>Ga0256407_10005126_pt1 | contig 21301 bp, 16 predicted proteins | sample RumenRJG_04DNA_FD_193489 | JGI IMG/M metagenome (GOLD analysis project Ga0256407, IMG submission 193489) | Bovine rumen microbial communities from Lethbridge, Alberta, Canada - RJG_04 | ecosystem: Host-associated > Mammals > Digestive system > Stomach > Rumen | place: Canada: Alberta... | reverse complement strand
CAAACGAAAGAAAAAAGGATAATCTAAATATCCAAGATTGTTTCAGATGCATTTATCAACTCCTCAAAATGTGGGGTAATACCTATGGGTAAATTGACTTCCGCCATAATAAATGCGGTACTCCTCGTCAAGCCCTACTCCAAACTGTGCAGGAAAAATAATAGGTTCTAGAAAAGCCACGTCGTCAGAACCATAACAGATTTTATGAATAGAACTTGAACTAATTAGATTAACAGCGTTCATGGAAAAACAAGAGTGTAAAAAAACGGCTCCCAATTTATATTTTAAGCGATTACATAAAGTCTCGCTCGGATCAATAGAATTATCTGGATTAGGCTCATAAAAAACGCTACAGCTTTGAAGAAACGCGCCGCCGCGTCCAATACGACGCGACGGCACGATTTTCGTAAAACGCCTTAAGGGCTTAATTCGCTTACTTCACGAACGCGACTTTTTTCTCCATCGGTTCGCGCGTCGTCGCGCCGGAGACGCCGTCGACGGAACGCTCTTTCTCAACGCCGATGATGAGCGCGGTGTAGACTTCGTACTTGTCGGGAACGCCGAGCTTCTCTTTGAATTCCTTTTCGTTCGCGGCGCGCGGCGCGGTCATGACCGTCTTGCAGCCGTACCCGAGCAGGTTCGCGGCGACGTTCATGCGGTCGCCCGCGGCGCCCGCGTCGTAACGTCCGATATCGGTCGGCTCGCAGCACACGAAAATAACGAGCGCGCCGCCGGAAACGGAAAGACGACCGGGACCGACTTTGGCGGCTTTATCGATCTGCGCGAGGAGTTCGCGATTCGTCACGACCGAAAAGAACCAAGGCTGAACGTTGTGCCCGCTCGGCGCGTTGCAACCGATCTGGACGATTTTCAGAATATCCTCTTCCGGAACAGGCTCGTCCGTATACGCCTGACCCTGACGAACTTCCGTCAAGAGTTTAATCGCCTCGTCTCGCGACTTCGGCGCGACGACGGGCTCGACGCCCAAAACAGATTTCGCGGCGCCAACTCCAAGGACTCCGCCGACGACGCCGCAAAGCGCTTCTCGTCTATTCATCGTTTCTCTCCTTAAAAAACACGTTCTCAGAACGTTGGGAAAGCGGACGCGTAGCCAAAAACAGACGACGCCGACTGTTCGCTCCGACAAAAAACGGCGTGAACGTCATGATTCGTGGGATTTATATTGTTTTTTCTCAAGGCACACCGTCAGCACGGCGATATCCGCAGGACGAACGCCCGGAATCCGGCTCGCTTGACCAAGATCGACGGGGCGAACGCGCTCAAGTCGTTCTTTTGCCTCCGCGCGAAGGTTGGACTGCTCCATGTAGTTGAAATCCGCCGGAATCTTCCGAGAATCCCAGTGACGCTGACGCGCGATTTCCATCTCCTGACGCTCGATATATCCGGCGTATTTCGCGTCGATTTCAACCTGCTCGGCGACTTCGGCGCTCACGTCGGCAAACTGCGACGCCCTTGCGACAATATCCTTCCACTCAACCTCGGGACGTCGCAAGAGTTTCAAGAACGATCCGTTTTCATCGTGCAACTTCTCGAGTTTCGCCGTCGTCTCCTCTATTGCGCGCGCCTTCGCTTCAAAACGCGTCCAACGTTCGTCGTCGACCAGCCCCATTTTGCGCCCGATCGGCGTAAGACGGCGATCCGCGTTGTCATGACGCAGCAGCAGCCGATACTCCGCGCGCGAAGTGAACATACGATACGGCTCGTCGACGCCAAGCGTCGTCAAATCGTCGAGCATCACGCCGATATACGCCTGGTCGCGTCCCGGCGTCAGCGGCTCAAGGTCGGACGCCAGCGCCGCCGTCGCGTTCGCGCCCGCCGCAAGTCCCTGCGCGCCCGCTTCTTCGTAGCCCGTCGTCCCGTTGATCTGACCCGCGAAATAGAGTCCGGCGACGCGCTTCGTTTCGAGCGTCCTGCGCAGTTGATCCGGCGGCGCGTAATCGTACTCGATCGCGTAAGCGTAGCGCATAATCTGCGCATGTTCCAGACCGGAAATCATATGTATCATCTGGTCTTGAATCTCGCGCGGAAAACTCGTCGACAGTCCGTTGATATAGACTTCGTTCGTCCGGCGGCTCTCCGGTTCGAGGAAAAGCTGATGTCGTTCCTTTTCGGAAAAACGGTCGATTTTCGTCTCAATCGACGGACAGTATCGCGGACCGGTCGAGTTAATCTGACCGCTGAACATCGGCGCGAGCGCGAGATTGTCGCGCAAGAACTGATGAAGCGCGGGGTTCGTCCACGTCGTCCAGCAGGAAATCTGCTCGACGTCGAGCTTGTCGTTCATGAAGGAAAACGGGCGCGGATTCTCGTCCCCAGGCTGTTCCTCGACGCTCGCGTAATCGATCGTCTTGCCGTTAAGACGCGCCGGGGTGCCCGTCTTAAACCGAAGAAGCCTGATCCCCAGTTTCATGAGCGATTCGCTGATTCGCGTGGCGGGCGGCTCGCCCATTCGACCGCCGGGAGACTGGAGCGCGCCAAAGTGCAGAAGCCCGCGCATAAACGTGCCGCACGCCAAAACGACGGAGCGCGCGCGATAAATCGCGTCCGACTCCACCCGAACGCCAACCGCGCGCCACACGTTCTCATAACGGACGCCCTGCCCGTCGGCTTCTCTTTCCGCCGCCTCCGACGACCAACCTTCGCCACGCTCGACGAGGACCTCGACAACCTTTTCCTGACGGAGCGCGAGATTGGGCGTTTCCTCGACGATTCGCTTGACTTCGTCCTGATACAGACGTTTATCCGCCTGAGCGCGCGGACCGCGCATTGCGGGCCCTTTGCGCATATTGAGCATCCGAAACTGGATTCCCGTCGCGTCGATCGCCTTCGCCATGCCGCCGCCGAGCGCGTCGATCTCGCGTACGAAATGCCCCTTGCCCACTCCGCCGATCGCGGGGTTGCAGCTCATTTGCGCGACCGTGTCGAGATTCGACGTCAGCAGCGCGGTCTTCGCGCCCATCCGCGCGGCGGCGAGCGCCGCCTCCGTCCCCGCGTGACCCGCGCCGACGACGACCACGTCAAAATCGTATGTTGTAAATTCCATTGAATTCTATCGTTAAAATCGCGCGCTTAAGACGCGTAAAAAGGACGCGACGGTCGCCCGTCCGACGTCGCGTCTTCACAAGAAAAACAAACGATTGTTCCTTTTATTGCCAACTCAGAAAAGATTCGGCGGAATCGCAATCGCGTCGCCAAGGGATCGCCCTAAGAGCACGACCCAGAGAAGACCGTTGCTCTGTCGAAGCGCCACGAAGTCGTCGTCAATATCGACGACGGTTCCGACGAAAGAGTCAATCTTTAAGTCGTCGCCGACCTTGAGGGTTATTACTCGATCTTCGGACTCAAGTCGCCAACGCGAAACCGTCACGGAGTTTCCGGAATCGTCGGTAATCGTAGGGACGCCCGAAAGAAGCAGGAGTTTCGTGCGATCAATTCCTGTGCGCACGGCGCGGAAAACGTCGAGATCGCCAAGCGCCTTATACGCGGCAAAGGGTCCCGACGCCAATTGCTTCGGCGGGTTCGCGTCAAGCGGAAGCTGATTCAACAACGGATACGCCTGGCGAGGATTGGTACGAAAATTGATCGTAAGCCCTTCTATTACGATCGAAGCCCGAAGCTTATTCGAGCTTTCGTCAGGCGTAATGTCAAGCGTCGAGATTCGGTGCAAAAAAGGAGTCCAGTAGAACTCGTAAAGGAACTGCGCCAAATCAATAAGATTGCACTCCGTTTGGATTCCGTACCCTTGCGTCGACAATCCTGCCGGGCGATTCGGGCTGTATCGCAAACGCGTGATTTTGGCGTCTTCCATATTGCAAAATTCAAGCATCTGCGAGAGCCAAATCTCATACTGCTGCGCGGCCGCGACGTTGTTCAACGGGAAGGAACGCGTGTAGAGCGGCTCAAGGTTGGTCGTCATAGCGACGATGTTTTCCGTCGCCTTTTTACCGTTCTCAATAGCCGCTTTGAGTTCTTCCCGTTTCTTCGTGATCTCTTGTCTTGGTTTGACGTATTCGTTCCGATAGAACATGTATCCGCCGAAACCGAGACCGACGCTTATGATAACGAGCAACGCAATAACTTTTGGCCAATTACCCATCGATCCGCCTCCTTCAAACCCAAATCAAGCTCGTCGTCATAAGATTCGCCGCCTGAGGTTCCGCCGGCGTCGCAGGTTGTTCCGGCGCGGGCTGAGGTTCCGTAGGAGCCGCAGGCGTTTCGGGCGCGGGCTGAGGTTCCGCGGGCGCCGCAGGCTGTTCAGGCGCGGGCTGAGGTTCCGCAGGAGCCGCAGGCGTTTCGGGCGCGGGCTGCGGTTCCGCCGGCGCCGCAGGCTGTTCAGGCGCGGGCTGAGGTTCCGCGGGCGCCGCAGGTGGTTCGGGCGCGGGCTGCGGTTCCGCCGGCGCCGCAGGCTGTTCAGGCGCGGGCTGAGGTTCCGCCGGCGCCGCAGGCTGTTCAGGCGCGGGCTGAGGTTCCGTCGGCGCAGCAGGTTGTTCAGGCGCGGGCTGAGGTTCCGCAGGGGCAGCAGGTTGTCCAGAAGCGGGTTGACCCTGTTGATTCGCGCGGGTCTGCATTCGCTGACCTGCCTCGTTAAACGCTTTCACGACTTCGTCAAGTTCAGCCTTGTACTTCTCCGCGACCGCGTCAAACTGAGCCTGACTAATAACGCCGTTTTGGAGATAGCGTTGCTTCGCCATAAAATCGGCGTCCATTTTACTTCGGTAACTCACAAGAATCTGACGTAGTTTGAAGTCAGATTCCTGCGTTGCATTAGCGACCGTCTCCAGCGCGGCGTCGACTTCTTTTCGCGCCTCGTCAAGCGCGGCGCGCTCCGCTTTTAGCGTGACGCGAACGGCGACTTCGTTGTATTTCTTGGCGATTTCGGAGTCTCTCGCGTCGTACTGCGATTTGAGTCTGTTGAACTGCTCGACAGTCAGCAATTTGTTCTGGGCCAATTGATTGACGTTCGAAAACCGCTGCCGTAACGTAACGCGCAGTTCGGAGAGTTTACGCCCGTATTCCCTGTCCTGGTCGATTGTCGTAACAGGCGCCTCGCCCTCCGCAGGGGCCGCGGCAGGATCTTGACCGAGAAGTTCGCCCGAGTTTTCGACAACTGCAAGCGCGTCGGCGTAATTCTTTTCCTGCGTTTCAGCCTCTTTACGCTTCCTTTCCTCTTCCATTTCTACGAAATGCTCCGGAGGATTCGCGGAAATATTCTTGATCTCTTGCGACTGAAGCGCCAGCAACGACTGCGGATTCCTGCGTCCACACACAATGAACGCTTCAAACATAAACTTATAGCCGCCCCCGCCGGTATTATTGACAGGACCGTCTGAAAAAACGGAGTGAACTCTGCCTAGCTCCATCTGAGATTTAAATCTTTGATAGACTTGCCGTTCGGTAATCTTCGCGCTGATGATAAAAACAGGGCGATTGTTAATTGCTCTCCTCCGACCGGTGGAATCGGAATAGCGCGCCATATAGGCTAACCGCGTAACGACAAGATCAGGCGCTTGGGGAAGGCGCGTGAAAATATCGCGCAATTCGTCTAAGACAATTACGCCTTCGACGTTTTGCCAAGAATTCGCGTTTCTTAAAACGTTGTAAAGCGGCGTATGCTGATTGTATTCGGCAACCGTCTTCTGCCGTTCCTTTTCAAGATTCTCAAGTTCGGCGTTGAGGTTGCGGAGCTCCGACTTGTTGTAATAATAAGCGCCGACGGCAAGAAGCGCCGCGAGAAAGAAATAAGCGACAAAAAGCAGCGTAAAATTGGGCGGCTTCGGCTTTTCATGAGGATGCAGGAGATCGACGGCGGGTTTATTCTGCGGGCGCTCCGCAAGAATTACGCCTAAGAGCGAGGCATAACGACCGGGATTTATCGGCTCTGGCGTCTTCACTCGCATCCCGGCAAGCCGGAACGGATTGACAAAGTCTAACGTTATCGCCTCTTCTTCGAGCAGTTTCGCAAGCGCGGGAGCAAGACCGCCGTTTTCTTCGTCCTCCTCGTCGTCCTCCTCATATACCTCTTCGTCTTCGTCGTCGACAAACTTCGGACGAACGTAGTCCGTGAAAAGGAGCGCGCGATTAACGACGGCGTCTTCCGGCAAATCGTCGAGTCCTATGGCGAGAGTACGGACGATTTCTTCTCGAATTCGTTCAGCGCGATCCTCAGGAGAGGCGGTCGCAAGGATTTTGAAAGAACGGAAATAGAGAACGCTCTTGCGATAGCAGAGCGCCAAGTTCACCTCGTCGCACAGTTCCTGGATAAGGACGACGGGCTCGTCGTACGCGATTCCGCAGAACTCGGCGCGCAGAAATTCAGCGAGCGACGGTTCGCGAAGTTCGATTTTCGCCGGCGCGTGGTACGCGCCCGCGAGCGTCTCGCGAACGCGCCGCAACTTGTCGCGCGCGATAGACACGGCGGCGACGCGACGGAATCCCGTTCTCTTCGCGGAATCCGGAAGTCCAAGCGTCATATAGTCGAGGGGCTGAGTCTCGTTAAACGTAAGAGAATCCCGCAACGCTTGGTTGAAAATCAATTCCGGCGTCTCAGTCTCCGAGGCGTTCGGAATCGTCATATACATGACGTCCAAATCGCCGCGTTCCGCCGTATAACAGAGCGTCGCGGAACCGACTTTGCGCTCGCGGAACAATTTTTTGAGCGTGACGGCAAGCGCCGAATTCTTGAAAGACGTTCCCTTGCTCTTTCTCACGGTCGAGACGACGGTGGGATCGGGCGCGACGTCTTCCTCTTCTTCTTCGTCGTCTGCAACGGGCATCCGTGGAACGTATTCCTTTTCGACCGTTTCGACGACGCCGTCGTCTTCGTCAGTCTCCGAATCCTCGTCGACAGGAGCTTCGACGACGGGCTCAAGTTCGTCCGCGTCGTCGACGACTTCCTCAACTGCTTCGGCGGCGGTCTCCGCGGCGACTTCTATGGGCGCAGCCCCGGCGTTCAGGACGACAAGACGATCCTTTTGTATCGAGCCAAGCGCAAAACGCGCTTCCACTCCGTCCCAGTCGACAGCCAATATTCGGGCCATTCGTCGTTATCTCCTTAAGGAACGCCCGCGACTCTCGCGCCGCGTCGTTCTATTCGCGACGGAAACCCCGCAAGGCGACAGTCTGACCGGCGATTCGGCCGCCGTAGACGTTTGTTGACGTCGCGGCTTCCCTCTGCGCATGCATTTTCGCAAAAACAGGACGAGGGCGCCGCTTTTCCACTAATCATAACAAATTTTTTTTCAGGGTCTACTTTTTTCAAGGTAAAAACGAAAAAGCGCCCCAAAAAACCGTGAAAAAACTCGTTTTTTAACAGTTCTTTCATGCAAAACACGCCTCAAACGTACTTTTCGCCGTCTAATCTCCCCCTCTGACGCGCGTCAAATCCAGACTTGACAGAGTCGCGCCTCTAACTTAACATTGAGCCGATTGGGACGACTTTAACGTCCCTTTCGTCGCGGTAAACGCCGCCTGCCTCGATAATAGTTTGAGAGTCGTTATGAGATCAACGCTTTTCCACATTCCGACGCAAATCGCGGGACTTCCCTTGTTTGGCGAAGGAATCCTCTACTGGGCGATTCTCGGCGTCGGACTTCTGGCCGTCGTCCGCGGCGTTCTGCAACGCAAAAGCCTGAGCGACGTCGTGTTCTACGCGCTCATTACCGCGCTCGGAATGGCGCTCATGCGTTTCGTCGCCCCGTCGCTCCTCGAAGCCGACGGCTTTCCAATACGAGGCTACGGCGTTTTTCTAACGATTGCGATCGCCGCGGCGGGCGGTCTCGCGCTCTGGCGTGGCAAAAAGCTCTGGAATATTCCGACCGACTTAACCTTTACGCTCCTCCTTGTGGCGGCGATCTTCGGAATTGTCGGAGCAAGGTGCTTCTACGTCGTTCAATATTGGCGCGAGTTTCAGTGCGAAAGTTTCGCCGAAACGCTCGTTTCGGCAATCAACGTCGCCAACGGCGGGCTCGTCGTCTACGGTTCGATCATCGGCGGCGCAATCGCCGCTATCGTCTTTTTACTCGTGAAAAAAATACCCGTCGTTCCCGTCCTCGACCTCCTCGCGCCTTCTCTCATGCTCGGAATCGCGATTGGACGTTTAGGATGCTTCATGAACGGATGTTGCTTTGGCGGAATATGCGACCTTCCTTGGGCGGTCTCCTTTCCTCCGGGAAGCCCCGCCTACGTTCAGCAACTGGACGAAGGTAAAATTTCCCTTTACGGAATAACTCTCGCGAGCCCTGACGCAAATACGGAAGAAAAGACGCTCTTCTCGCTCAAATCGAAACACGTCAATCTCGCGTCGGAGACCCCCTCAGACGTCGTCGTCGCGGCGGTCGATCCCGGCAGCGCGGCGGAAGACGCGGGAATCAAACCGGGCGACAAAATTCTCGAACTCGGCGTCGCGCCCAAAGGGTTCCTTACGTCGAGCGAAGTCGCGCGAGACGCGTTTGCGCAGCGTAAAATCTCGCGATTCCGCGCCGCAAACAACGCGCAGGTTTTCTACTTCTTCCTGAACATCTGGGACGAAAATTCAGACGACGACGTCTGGCTCGTCCTTCAGAATCCCGACGATAAAACAGAAACAGGTCTTGCCTCGGCGCGCAACGTCGTTTTTCACCCGACTCATTCAAAAGCGAAGCCCGTTCATCCGACTCAGATTTACAGTTCAATCAACGCGTTCGTCATTTGCGGCGTCCTTCTTATCGTCTCGCGTTTCGTTAAGCGCGACGGCGTCCTTGCGGGACTGACGCTCGTACTGTACCCCGTAAACCGATTCTGTCTCGAACTTCTACGCGTCGACGAGGAATCGTTCTACGGCGCGGGATTGACGATCTCGCAATGCGTGAGTCTCGTCGTCGTTATTTTCGGAATCGGGCTTTTAATCTGGTCGCTAACGCGACCGCCGCGCAGAGCGCTCGACGGACTTTTCCCCGAAGAAACGCACGCCGCCGACGTCGTCGCTCAAGCCGCGCCGAAATAATTTGACGGCGGACAAAAAAGTTTCTCGAAAAGCGCGCCAAATATTTGACGCCAGCCTTCGAATGTGCCATAATCGTTCTACGGTCTTGAGCGTGATCGCGTTCTCGCGTTTCAACTCATGACGCGACGTTGACGAACGTCGTCGTTCGCCGCGCGCTCTGGACGTTTTCAAGACGTTAGGAAATTTTTAGAAATATCAGGAGACGTCAATGCTTACGAAAAGTCGTTCTCAAATCGCATCGAAAGGCGAAATTCCCGCTCTTCTCGCTCAAGCTATGGAAGAAGGCGGCGGTCTCTTGCGCTTGACCCCTAACTGGGTTCCGCGCGTTTTCTGCAAGCCGGGTCGTCGTATCAAGCTCGCCCAGACCGACTGGTACGCGCTCGGGCTCGATCGCGGCGGCATCGACGAACGATGGTTCGCCAGCACGACGCCCGCCGACAACGTCGGACGCACGGAAGACGAAGGACTGAGTTACGTCCGTGTCGCCGGCAAGCGTTTTACGCTCGTTGAAGCTGTCGACGAAGGAAAAGGCTCGATCGTCGGCGACGCGATTTGGGAAACCTACAAGCGCTGGCCTGTCTTCTCCAAATTCTTTGACAACCTCGGACCGCTCCCGCATCACGTCCACCAGATGGACAAAGACGCGAAACTCACCGGTCAGGAAGGCAAACCGGAATCTTATTACTATCCCCCGCAGCTCAACGCGGCGGAAAACCGTTTCGACTACACCTTCATGGGACTCGAGCCCGGCACGACAAAAGCGCAGGTTCGCAAGTGCCTCGAGAACTGGAACAAGGGCGACAACGGCATTCTCGATCTGTCGAAAGCGTATCGGCTGAAGCCGGGCACGGGCTGGCTCGTTCCGGCGGGCGTTCTTCACGCGCCGGGTTCCGTCTGCACGTACGAGCCGCAGTGGGGCTCCGACGTCTTCGGCATGTTCCAGTCGCTGACTGACCACGACGCGATTTCGTGGGATCTCCTCGTCAAGAACGTTCCGGAAGACAAGAAGTTCGACCTCGACTTCATCGTCGAACAACTCGACTGGGAAAAGAACGTCGACCCGTACTTCAAGGAACATAACTACCTTGAGCCGATCGTCGATCAGGAAAAATCCGACCCGAACGGCGACTACGTCGACAAATGGATCGTTTACGGTCTCATCGACGGCAAGCAACGTATTTCCGCGAAGGAACTCACCGTTCAACCTGGTTGCAAATGCGTGGTCAAAGACGGCGCCGCGAGCGGCTGGATCACGACGCAAGGTCGCGGTACGATGGGCAAGCTCAATATCGAGTCGCCGAACATGATCCATTACGGCGAAGAGCCGGACGACGAAATCTTCATCACGGCGACCGCCGCGAAGGAAGGCTTCGAGATCGTCAACACCGGTTCCGAACCGCTCGTCGGACTCCGTTATTTCGGTCCCGATTCGCACAAGAGCGTCCCGATGGTCGGCGATTACAAAAAGTTTCTCGACCTGTGATCTGACTGCGAACTGAATCTTTTCTCAACTTAACGTTAAAACGCCGCTCGATTCTCCTCTGAGTTCGGGCGGCGTTGGAAATTGGAAAATTTTTTCAAGTTGGGCGCTTGTCAAAGACGACGTCAGGATTAGAATCATACCGTCGTTTGCGGTCTGGTATCGTAACGGCGTCGACGCCTCTATAGCTCAGTTGGTAGAGCAACGGACTCTTAATCCGTGGGTCGTGGGTTCGAGTCCCTCTGGAGGTACTAAGCGTTTTATAACGCTTTAAATTTGGTTTTTACGCCTCTATAGCTCAGTTGGTAGAGCAACGGACTCTTAATCCGTGGGTCGTGGGTTCGAGTCCCTCTGGAGGTACTAAGGTTCCGAGAATTCGGAGCCTTTTTTATTTGTCTCTACGAAGAAACGTGAGAATACAAAAAAAGCGCGAGAAAAACAGTTCCGAAAAACGTTCTTCCCGCGCCGGTAGCGCGCGTTGATCTCTAACGGCGTTATTTTATGTCTCGAACCGCTTTCGAAAGTTTATATTCGATACTGTCGCAGAGCGCGATCCAACTTGCTTCGACGACGTTCTCGCTCACGCCGACGGTGCCCCACCCTTCTTCGCCGTCCCGGCTCTCGATAATGACGCGGGTCGTCGCGGCGGTCGCGGCGTCGGAGTTAAGCACGCGAACCTTATAATCGACGAGCTTCATCTCGCGCAGTTCCGGATAAATCGGCTCTAACGCTTTACGCAGCGCGTTGTTGAGCGCGTCGACAGGCCCGTCGCCTTCGGCGACTTCATGGCGAATCTCGCCTCGTTTCCCAACGCTCAGTTTAACCGTCGCGACCGTCTTAGCGTCCGTGTATTTCTCGTTAATCACCGTTACGGCGACGCTCGTTTGATAGTTAATGCGCTTAAAGCTCGGTTCGAACTCGCCTCGAATCTTCTTGACTAACAACCTGAAGGAAGCGTCCGCCGCTTCGTACTGATACCCTTGATTCTCTTTTTCGGCGATTGCGTCGAGAATCTTCTCGACCGTTTCAGAATCGAGCGATCCGTCCTCGTCGAGCCGGTATTTCTTCGCACACGCGAGGATATTCGATTTTCCTGAGAGTTCGCTCACAAGAATTCGGCGCTCGTTTCCGACAGACTCCGGCGGAACGTGCTCGTAGGACGCGGGGTTGCGATTGATCCCGCTCACATGCATCCCGCCTTTGTGCGCAAACGCGCTCTTGCCGACGTACGGCTGTCCGGCGTTCGGGTTCACGTTTGTGAGATCATAGAAAAAGTGCGACGCGGCGGCGAGTCGTTCGATTGCGGCGGGAGTGAGAACGTCGTAACGGTCGTTGAACTTGAGCGCAAGATTCGCGGCGACGACGAGCAGATCCGCGTTGCCGCACCGTTCGCCGAGGCCGTTCATCGTGCCTTGAACCATCGTCGCGCCGGACATGACAGCCGCGAGCGAGTTGGCGACGGCAAGTCCACAATCGTTATGCGCGTGTATGCCGACGACGACAGGCCTCTCAAACTCTTGGACAACTCCGACGGCGCTATGGGTCGCCGCGCCAATCATAGGCGACATGGTTCCGCCGTTTGTATCGCAGAGAACGACAGCCTCCGCGCCGCCGCGTATCGCCGCGCGAAGCGTTTCCATGGAATAGGCGGAATCGTCGGACCACCCGTCGAAATAGTGTTCCGCGTCGAAAAAGACGCGTTTGCCCGAATCGACGGCGAAGCGAACGGTCTCCTCGATCATCGCGAGGTTTTCTTCAAGAGTCGCGCCGAGGACTTCCCGCGCCTGGAAATGAGAGCCCTTGCCGACGATTGTGACAATCTTAGCGCTCGACGCGACGAGCTGCGCGAGTCCGGGATCGTCTTCAGGTCTAACGCCCTTGCGCCGCGTCATGCCGAAGGCGCAGATTTGCGTCGTTTTCAAAGGACGGCGGACGATCTCTTCAAAATACGCCTTATCCTTCTCGTTCGACGCGGGGTACCCCCCCTCGACGTAGTCGACGCCGAGTTCGTCGAGCCTGATTGTCGCGGCGAATTTGTCGTTGAGCGAGAACGCGACGCCTTCGGCCTGCGCGCCGTCGCGGAGCGTAGAATCGTATAAAGCTATGCGTGTGGTTTCTCGAGTCAATTCTTCCATCGTCGGCGCCTCAAAAAACGGTTAAAAAAGAACCCGCGCACGATTCGCAAACGCGGTCGCCGCGTCCTTCGCGACTAAGGGGCGAAGTTTTTGACGGGCAAAGGCGGCGCGAAGATCAAGCGCGGGGCAAACAAGAGCGTCTCGCGTCGAAAACGACGCGACGCGCAGGGTCAGAAGGTTTCCTCGGAAAATTCCTTGATAAGGTTCTCCCGCCCTGATTTGCCATGCGCTTCGTCGACGATGACGGCGGCGCAACGTTCGCTCAAACTGATAACGCTAACGTTCACGTTCCCTTCCCCAAGCGTTCGGAACATTCGAAACGCCAAACCGGTATGACTGCGAAGTCCGGAACCTCGCACCGTGAGCTTTGCGGCGCGAGCGTCGAATTCCGAGTTGCAACCGTACGTCTCGCAGAGGCGATCCGCGACGGCGACGACCGCTTCAAGCTCGTCGCGAGGAATCGTAAACGTGATATTGGCGAGGTTGTCGCGTCCCGAGCTTTGAACGATCATATCGACGATCACGCGCCCTTCCGCCACGCGGTCGAAGACCGTCGCCGCCAGACCGGGAACGTCGGGAAGCGAATAGAGGGTCACGCGCGCTTGCCCTTCGTCGAGATCGATCGATTCGACGACGACGTCTTCCATGCCGGCCAGATGCGAGATCAACCGTGCGGAAACGGCGTGGTCGAAGTTCGCGACCGTCGCGTTGACGCCGTCCGACGCTTCGAGTTCCTCTTTTGTCGGTTCGACGTCAAGCTGAAACGCGCTATGCGCGGCGCGAAGCGCTTTTACGGCGTCGTCGCGATTCACAAGCGCGGAAATTTTAATGTCGCTCGTCGCGATCATGATGATGTTGACGCCGCACTCGGAAAGCGCGTGGAAGAGTTTCTGCGCGACGCCCGTCTGATGGAGCATTCCGAGCCCGACGATGGAGATTTTCGCGACCTTTTCGTCGATATCGTAGCTTTCGGCGCCGATTTCGCCGACGATATTCTCAACGACTTCCTTCGCCTTATACGCGTCGTCGCTCTGCACGGTAAAGGAAACGTCCGTCTTCCCTGCTGCGCTGGAGCTTTGCGCGATCATGTCGGTCGGAATCTTCGCGTCGGCGAGGCGTGAGAAGAGTTTCATGGCGACGCCGGGCTTATCGGGAACGCCGTAGACGGAAACGCGGGTTTCGTCCTTCGCGAGCGCGGCGCCGCAGACGGGAGCGTCGGCGCGTTCCGGGTTCGGACCGATGACGGTGCCGGGATTGTCGCTGAAACTACTGCGAACATGAACGAGGACGCCGAATTTCTTGGCGAATTCGATCGAACGGCTGTGCATAACGCCCGCGCCCATGCTGGCGAGTTCAAGCATTTCGTCGTAGCTAATGCGTTCGACGCGGCGCGCTTCGGGAACGACGCGAGGGTCGGTGGTATAGACGCCGTCGACGTCGGTGTAAATGTCGCAGCGATCGGCTTGAAGCGCGGCGGCAAGCGCGACGGCGGTCGTATCGCTTCCGCCGCGGCCGAGCGTCGTGATGTTAAAGTCGTCGTCGATTCCTTGGAACCCGGCGGCGATGACGATTTTCCCTTCGTCGAGCGCGCGTTTCATGCGGTCGGTGGAGATAGAGCGGATTCGTGCTCGGCTATAGGTCGCGTCGGTGCGGATCCCGATCTGGGCGCCGGTGAAACTGACGGCTTTATATCCGAGAGATTCAAGCGCGATCGCCATAAGCGCAATCGTAACCTGCTCGCCCGTAGAGAGGAGCATGTCCATCTCACGGGTGTTCGGGTGTTCGCTAAGTTCATGGGCAAGCTCGATGAGGTGATCAGTCTGTTTCCCCATCGCGCTCACGACCATAACGACCTGATTGCCTGCGCGGCGTTCGCGAATCGCCTTCCGCGCCGCCGCCAAAATCTTCTGAGTATCCGCTACGCTCGTTCCGCCAAATTTCTGTACGATCAACGCCACGTCGTCGCTCTCTTTCCGCCTCTCTCGAAACCGCGTCGCCCGCGCTTAAACAGACTCAAACTTCAACGACGTCGCGGCGAAACCCTGTCTCAAAACCAGACCCCCGCCCGACGCGCACGTGCGACGTGTCGATGGCATAAAACCATAATTCGGCGGATATTATACAGCAAAGGCCCCTTCTGGCTATGGGGCGACCCGGATTTTTAGAAAACAAACGCCAACGCTTACGACGTCGAAAAAAGGGAGAATGCGGCTGACTTCCAGTTCCTATTCCGTTCAAAGTCAGAAAAGATAGAAAGAGATTTCCAACTTCTTGCGCTTTTGTTAAAAGTTGGAAATATATTTCCATCTTTTTACATTTTAACAAGAAGTTGGAAATAAATTTCTAACTTCTTGAACTTTTAACAAAATATGGAATAATATTTCCATATTTATCCAAAATCCTCAAGAAAGGATTGTGTCGCCATGCTGATACCAAGAAACGACTATCTCAATTTCCTCCTGACTTGGAAAGACAAACAGATAATCAAGGTCGTCTCGGGGATAAGACGATGCGGGAAATCCACGCTCTTTGAACTCTATCAAGATCGGTTGCTGAAGGAGGGCGTTCTTCCAAATCAGATCATATCCGTCAATTTTGAGGACATGGATAATGAAAGGCTATGCGAGTACAGGGCGTTGTACAATTACGTGACGTCGAAAATGACGCCGGGCAAGATGAACTATATCTTTCTCGACGAAATCCAGCATGTCCCCGATTATCAGAAAACGGCGGACAGTTTGTTCGTTAAGAAAAACGTCGACCTGTATATTACGGGATCGAACGCGTACTTCATGTCGGGCGAACTTGCGACGTTGCTCTCCGGGAGATACGTCGAGCTTAAGGCGCTTCCCCTGTCCTTCAAGGAGTACGTAAGCGCGTTTGAACCCAATAGAAACCTTGAAGAACTATATGCGAACTACGTTTACAACAGTTCCTTCCCTTACGCCGTAGGTCTGAAAAATCGAAGAGAAGTCCGCGATTATCTCGACGGTCTTTTCAACACGATCATTCTCAACGACGTCGTGCAGAGAAAAAAGATACAAGATCCGCTCATGTTCAAAAGCGTCGTCAAGTTTCTGTTCGACAATATCGGCTCCCTGTGCTCGCCAAAGAAAATCGCCGACGCGATGACCAGCAAGGGCAGAAAAATCTCGAATCACACGGTTGAGAACTATCTAGACGGACTAATCGACAGTCTGCTTATGTACAAAGTCGGCAGATACGACATTAAGGGCAAGGATTATTTGCAGTTGCAGGATAAATATTACCTCGCCGACGTCGGTCTGCGCTATTATCTTCTTGGCTCCGCAAACGCGGATCATAGACGAATTTTGGAGAACGTCGTTTATCTTGAGCTTCTTCGCAGAGGTTATCGCGTTTACGTCGGAAAGATCGGCGCCGCGGAGGTCGATTTCGTCGCGCAAGACGAAGAAGGAAACTCCGAATACTATCAAATCTCTTGGTCCGTCAGAGAGGAATCGACGCTCAAAAGAGAACTAGCCTCTTTGGAGAGTATTCAAGACCACAATCCCAAATACCTCCTTACCATGGATAACGATCCTCCCGTCTCTTACAACGGAATACGACAAAAGTACGTCCTTGACTGGCTGCTGGGTAGATAACGACCAAGAGATCGGAGACGACTCGCCGTCGCGCGGCGTTAAAACCTCATTTCTTGCGACGAGACGTTTTGATCAGGTCTTTATAGAACTTCGCCAGCTCCGTTTCGCCCTCTTCCTCGAACTCTTTGACGTGTTCTTTGACGATCTCGAGAAATTGGCGATCGACGTTTTTCGGATTGGTTTTCACAAGATACTCCGTGAAGTAGCCGATCACGTATTTTCTGGCGTCCTCGTCCTCTTGATCGCAGGCGATGAGAATGAGTCCGTAGCCGGGCTCGGGATCCTTCGCGCGGCCCATGCCTTCGACGAGCATGTATCCCATTTTGAACTGAGCGGGCGCGCAGCCGCGAAGCGCCGCCATTTCGAAACATTCGAAGGCCGCCTGATAGTCGCGTTTCTCGACCCCGCTTTTGGATCCCGCCGCCAAGCAGGCCCCGAGGCTGTGCAAGGATTCGGCGTATCCCAGCTCGGCGCCGGTCGCAAACAGATCGACGGCGCGGGAGCGGTCTTTCGGATGCCCTTGACCGACGTAATAGCATATCCCGAGACGTTGAATCGCGGGCAAGAAATTCTTATTCGCCGCTTTTTCGAAGGTTCAAGATAACTTTACTTGACAAATATGTCATCTAAGTCAAATTGAATCAATGATTAACAAATATATAAAAAGTTCGCCCATTTCAGAACGTCAAACGCGATCGATTTTGAAGTATTTTTCCCTTGACTTTGAGGCGACAAAAATCGCCTCTTTAACTGGAGTCAGTCGCCCAACAATCAATCGCTTCCTCAGAGCTGTCCGAGAGCGTATCGTTTACCTTTGCGAACAGGAGAGCGTCTTTGAAAAAGGAAGCGTTGAATTTGACGAAAGTTACTTTGCGCGAAGCGAGTTCGTGGTAAACGTGGTCGTGGAGCTAAGGGAAAACACATCGTGTTTGGTTTGATCAAGCGAGGTGGGAACGTATATACTCCGGTCGTTTCAAATTGTTCTGTGAATGAACTTTATCCGATCATCGTTTCAAAGGCCAGTCCCGATTCAACGATCTATACGGACGGCTTCAAAACTTACGACGGATTGGTTGATTTTGGCTATCAAAAACACTATCGAGTCCAACATGGAAACAATGAGTTTGCGAATGGTCACAATCACATTAACGGTATTGAAAACTTTTGGGGATGGGCTAAGATGAGGCTCGTGAAGTTCAGAGGAATATCCAAAAAGACCTTCTATTTACACTTGAAGGAATGCGAGTTTCGATTCAATCATCGAAATGGATATCTCTATAAAATACTCCTTAAAGAACTGAGAAAATCTCCTCTAAAGTTATCTTGAACCCAAAAAAATAAGCAAAGTCATAAGGTTATAATAAACGCTGATTGTCTCATTCCAAGTTACTGTCGAATCGTCAGACCTCGTTCAAACTGAATTTTTCGAAAAAATGGTGAAGATTCGGTCTTACTATTTACCTTCTCTTCGTTATTCCAAAATATTGACCCACCTTTTTTGATTAGCGGATACTAGTACTGCTTCAATAATTCGGTCAATTTTCGCAGCGAAAGAGAAATCAGTTTGGGATGTTTTTTTTTCAAGTATCCCAGAAATTGTGTTCCGGATATCAAGACCCTTTAGTTCTTCGTATCCAATGCAAAACCATCCGTGCTCGTCAGCAATAATAGTCTGATACCCATTCTGACAGAGGCGGCACACCTGCACCTCATTCATGCGTTGAAGAGAAAAACGGACACTCCCCCTGGTAAACTGTGCCTCGAAGCGCATATCCTGTTTACTTCCCGGTGCAACCCTATTGGAAGAAATATAACCCATTGCTCCACTTTGATAAGTACAAAGAAACTGTACGACATCGTCATTTTCAACATCCTTAACCTTTCCGTCAGGAGTACAACGTTGTGGATGCACAATGCCAGTCATACCACACACAGCTTGAATATCTCCACACAGGTATATAGAGATTGATAGAATATTCAGGGCTAAATCGCACAGGGCACCACCTAGAGCAATGCTCTTTTTCATTCTCCACTCAAAGGGTGCTGCAGGGTCTGCTAGCCTGTCATTATCATAACAGCCCCTAAAGCAAACTAACTGTCCCAGTTCACCTGTTTGAATTATCCTTTTTATGTAAGTGATTGCCGGTATGTGTACTAGATTATAGCAACAGGTCGCAAAAACCCCCTTATCCTTAACAAGTTTAGCAAGACACTCTGATTCTCCGCTATCCCGCCCCAGAGGTTTTTCGCAACAAACGTGTTTTCCATGTTTCACAGCTTCTTCTGCGATTTGGAAATGCATGTGATTCGGGGTGCAAATGCAGACCAAGTCGACATCCTCTGCACACAGGGCCGTTCTCCAATCACTCTCTGCTCGTTCAAACCCATATTCTTCCACAAATTGTGCAGCCAGAATCGGATCCCTTTCGCATATAACCCGCAATACAATATCACGCTGGTTGCGGTAAGCCTCTGCATGTTTTCTCCCAACAAAGCCAGCTCCAATCAGACATACGCCAATCAATTTTCGCATAATGCTCTCCTTGCCATCATTTTTGAAAAAAGGGATGTTCCAAAGCTTCCGCTGATGTAATCCGTTTTGCTCTGTCTGGACTTAACAGAAGACAGAGCAGATCCTCTTTAGCTCCAGAAACCGGTCTCATTCTTTCAATTTCAACTGTCACATTCCGTAATGCTTCCTTAACACGATGATGACAACTCTCTTGGTTTTGCAGATACTCTTCCCACGAGTTCTCTATCACCTTGCCAAACAGATCATATCCCGCAAAGTGACATTTACCTAAGAACAATTCCCATAAAATAACCCCTGCGGCAAACATCTCCGCTTTATCATCATAAACACTGTCATGAAAGACAACATCCGGCTCATGATAGCCATTAAAACGAAAACACGCTCTGGTCTGCGGAGTAATATGACGCATTTCATCAAAATCAACAATTGTCGCACAGACACGTCCCTGCTTGGAAGAAAGCATGATGTTCCCGGGATACATATCTCGGTGGACGTATCCATTCTCGTGAAGCTTTCGGAGACCAAACAGCAACCCTGATGCAATATCTCTTAGCTGATTCTCTGGGAGGGTGATACCCTGCCGAATTAACGATTGGAGACTACATAGGTTTAAATACGGTTGAAGGGTTGCTACATACTCTCCGGAAGGCGAAAAAAAAGTTTGTAGCGGAATTGCCAGATTCTCGCAATTACGTAGCACTCCTGGAATTGTTATGCCGTGTACATTCCTCCCAATTTTTACGCACAAATGCTCCGATATCTGATAAACCTGCCCGTCATGCCCCGTTCCAACCTGCCTGATTCGTTGAGGATTTATTCCCAGTTCTGTCCACACGTAGTCCAAAAAACTGACTCTTTCGTTTTGTTCCTGCATTTATCTTCTGCTACTCTATCAAGGACGTGCTGACACAAAGTGATAAGAAGCTACGCTACTGTAACTCATTATTGACTTCGAGGACAAAAATGAGGATAGTGTCCGTATAGTTGTGTAAAAAGAATAAGGAGCCTTCGCTCCTCCCTTCAGGTATAATGAACTAACTTCCACAACCATTATATCCGAGAAGAGAGGAGAGGAGCGATGGCTCAGTCAAATCTTACCCTGAACCGAGAGGAGATTCAAGAGCTTCTAACGAGCGACAATTCAGAAGCGTTCAGGCGTATGCTGGAACGAACGTTAAACGAGTTTTTGAAGGCGGAATCTTCGGAACAGTTGCATGCAGAGCGGTATGAACGAACTGAAGCTCGGGTCGACACGCGCAACGGCTTTTATCAACGTGGTTTAACGACGCGAATCGGTCGTATCCAATTGGAAGTTCCTCGTCACGGCCTTGTTGAATAAATTTTAAAAAAATGCGCAGTTTTACGAAACCGCACCCGTATTATTTTGCCGAGCGACACACCGAACAACAAGCATCGCGAGGTATAAACATGAAAAAGACTCGTAATTGGTCGGAATATAATGAATCGTTAGTCAATCGCGGAAGCATCACGTTCTGGTTTCACGACGACGTTTTGGAACTATGGAACCATCAAAACAAGGGGTATCGTCGAGGACGTCCCTTTGTTTACAGCGATACGGCAATCGAAACGTTACTGCTCGTTCGCGAAGTCTTCCACCTTACCTATCGAAGCGCTGAAGGTTTTGGACGAAACGTTTTTTCGCTCTTAGGCGTGCGAGATGCAAGTATTCCCGACTATACGTCGCTGTGCAAACGTTCTAAAACCCTGAACGTTTCCGTTAAAGTTATTGACAAACACGGTCCTTTGGACGTTGTGGTCGACAGTACAGGGCTTAAAGTTTACGGCGAAGGCGAGTGGAAGGTTCGCAAACACGGAAGGAGTAAGCATAGGACTTGGCGTAAACTCCACGTCGCCATGGATTCCAAAACTCAACAGATCGTCGTAGCGGAATTGACCCCAAATGGTCGCGACGACGCTTCTGTTGTTCCGGAACTTTTGGCTCAAATCGACGATAAAATCGGTTCCTTGTACGGCGACGGAGCATATGACAAACGACGCGTATACAAGGCGCCCTCCCAATACGGAATTTGTCCTGTGATTCCTCCACGTAAAAACGCTCGACTTGACTTTGTGGGAAGTTGGGGATCAAACGGTCGATACCGCAACGAAGCAATTGCAATAGCGCGATCGGAAGGGTTAGACTCTTGGAAAGATCAAGTTCGTTATCACAGGCGTTCTCTTGGTGAAACAGCAATGTTCCGAATAAAAAGGTTATTTGGAGAACGTCTAAAAAACAGGAACATGACAAACCAAAGGGTAGAAGCAATGATGAAGATCAATGCTCTTAACAGGTTGACGCTTCAAAAATAAAGCTTTTTATTTAAAACCCTTTATTCAACAAAGCCGATTGGAGGCTTAAAATTAGGTCGTTGGGCGAGGTCTTGACTTGGCTCATCAGGGGACTCCTTGGCGTGTTGGTCTTGTGTTTAAAAACACTAACCAAGGCAGTCCCTTTTTCATATGCCAATTTTTAGTCAGACCTCATTCAAATTTTTCCTTTCAAAAAAC
>Ga0256407_10005125_pt1 | contig 21304 bp, 25 predicted proteins | sample RumenRJG_04DNA_FD_193489 | JGI IMG/M metagenome (GOLD analysis project Ga0256407, IMG submission 193489) | Bovine rumen microbial communities from Lethbridge, Alberta, Canada - RJG_04 | ecosystem: Host-associated > Mammals > Digestive system > Stomach > Rumen | place: Canada: Alberta... | reverse complement strand
GCCAGTAATGCCATAATACCTTTCGTCACGGAATTGACATTCATCGCATCTAGAGTCTTGAACCCATGCCAACAATCATCAAGTGCCACCTCATTGTCTTTAATGGCATAAATCTGGCATATATTGCCCTCATTCCCGGTGCTCTCGGAAATGTACCTGTGTAGTTGTTCTTTAGTCAAAATAAAAGCCTCCTCTTAGGAAAGATTCGGACGTCCTAAGAAAAGGCTAATCGAATTAAAAATCTTTTTCAAGAAAAATCTTAAAAAATGCTACTGCCGGCCGGCCCATTCGATGAACAACCAGATGAGCCTCCAAATCAATCTGTAAATGATAAATGCGCCTATGGCGATGAGTGGCGCGATCCAAAGTGGTTTTCCTAGGAAGTAGATCACGATTCCGGCGATCACAGTCACAATAACAATAAACTTAACTGCAAAGATCCACCAGTTAAGTGTCAATATGATTCTTCCGAGTTTTTCGTCACGTTCGTCCTGACTATTTGCCATTTATATATACCCGCATCCCTTTTTTTCTTCCTTATCTATATCACCGGACACATATGAAGCACGGAATTCCATATTGATGTCCCGAAGTTCCTTCTTGCCGTCAATATAATCCTGGTACATTTCTATAATGCCGGGAGAGCAGCCATCGCATGCCCCGGAAATATTACCGAGAGAATCCTCTACTATCCTCTCCCGCTCTTCTTTTGTTGTTTCACTTATTAAAAAACCCATAATCGACCCACTCCTTGCAGGAAAAATAATGTCATTTCCGTATACTGAAATCTTTCTCCCAACAGAGCTATTCTACCATGATATGGCATCTTAGTATCAGTTAATTTGAATATTCTCCTCGCTCTTTAACACAGTGTTGACTATCTCGAACATTTGTTCTATTATGTATCTACCATGATGAATTCTACGGATGCAAACAAAAACATAGATATGATCTGCCAACACAAGGCTGACGGGACTATCATACCCATGAAGATCCGCATGCTTGATGAGGATGGTGCATATCAGGAATACAAGATCAAAGCCTATAAAGATCTTACTTACAAAGGGAACGTTTTCGAAATGCCGGATGTCGGCAAGGTGCATTCACAGGGAATATATCCTTTCGAGGTCAGGATCGAAAGCTTTGGGAATATCCGGACAATAAAGCTCTTCTACAACAGCTATGAGCATACATGGAAACTTGTTTCGCGCAAATAGAAAAGGCTGCGTCATTTTAGCATCCGATGGTTTTAAGGGCCTCTTCCCTTGTTATCTCCTTGCCGCCTTTCATATATTTCTTCTTTTCAAAACAGGTCTTAGAGGAATTACTTCCAAGCGTGTTTATCTTTGGTATAATATATTTATATGAATACAGAAGATTACGGGCACGATCACTGCAATGATCATAACTGTGCCGGAAAATAAGGAGATATCAAAATGAGCGATACATGTAGTCACGATTGTAACAGCTGCGGTGAGGACTGTTCCGAACGCAGTAATGAGCCGTTTGATTTTTCGGCGCCTGAAAACGCAAACAGCCACATAAAAAAAGTCATCGGCGTCGTAAGCGGCAAAGGCGGAGTCGGGAAATCCCTAATAACATCTCTTATGGCCGTTTTAATGCGTCGGCGTGGACACAATGTGGCTATTCTCGATGCGGATATCACAGGACCTTCGATACCCAAATCATTTGGTATACATGAACAGCTTGTTGCCGACGAAGACGGCATCATTCCCGCCGAAAGTAAAACAGGCATCAAGCTGATGTCAGTTAATCTTATACTGCAAAACGAGACAGATCCCGTGATCTGGCGCGGTCCCATACTTGCAGGCACTGTCAAGCAATTCTGGTCCGATACAAAATGGGGCGATATCGACTATATGTTTGTGGACATGCCGCCGGGGACCGGTGATGTTCCGCTGACGGTATTTCAGTCACTTCCGCTTGACGGCATACTGATCGTTACCTCCCCGCAGGAGCTTGTCGGAATGATCGTCGAAAAAGCCGCCAACATGGCTGAAATGATGAACATCCCCGTTCTTGGGATAGTTGAAAATATGAGTTATTTCAAATGTGACGAATGTGGCAAGGAGCACCATATCTTCGGGGAAAGTCATCTTGAAGAGATTGCCGAAAGGCTTTGTATAAGCGAGATAGCACGCCTTCCGATCGATTCGTCAATTGCAGGCGCCTGCGATTTGGGAAGCGTAGAAAATCTTTCCGCACCATGGCTTGATGATATCGCAGACATGATAGAAACTTTATAAGCCGGACCTCCGGGATATAACAGAAGTGATTTTGAACTTGAGAAGATGGTCAAGCAAGAGGCTGATGCCGAGCATGTATCCCCGGGTGAATAAAACGTTTCTGAAGCGGTTTTTCCTACAGCGGATACTCATACAGCTCATAATCCGTCCATCCCGTATCGTCGTAATACATCTTGAGTGTATGAAGATATGAAAATCCAAGCCCCGAATACAGTTTTTCGGCAGGAAGATTACCTTTTAGTACATCAAGTCTTATGACTTTCTGGCCATCCTCTTTGGCCTTTTTAATGACATGGCTTACCATCGCCTTTGCGATTCCTTTGCCCATGAATTTGGGATGCACACCGAGCGCATGTATAACCGTTATCTCATCGTCTTCAGCCTTTGTCGGCCAGTCAAATTCCTTGTAGCTTTCATTACAGCTATGATTAACTAACATGGCGCCGAATATAGATCCGCCGTCTTCTGCTATATAATACTCTCCGGCCTCAAGCCCGCTCTTTATCATCTCGCGCGACGGGTATACGTCCTTTATCCATCCGGCCCCGTACGGAAGCTTTGCCATATCATCTATGAGCGAGTAGTAAAAAAGCCTTATTCTGTCGTATTCCGATCTTTGGGCTGCCCTTATATTCATCTTTTCCATTATCATTTTCCTTCTGAAAGGATACTGCCTAACCAAGACTCGCTTCCGTAATGTGACTTTTTTCATTGCTCCCGCCATAGAATCAGGGTATGTGGTATCACTGTCTGCGTCTGCGGGATTACTGTAAGAAATGTTGATAGAAAAAGAAGTGTACTTAGTTTTTCATGCGTTCTCTCATCTATCTCTCCTCCGATCAAAACTACTCTATGAATGCATATAAAAAACGTCCGAACATAAAACGTTGGGCTCTATGTTACGGGCGTTCCCTGAAATCTTATATACAGTGACAACGTAATACTGATCAGCTCATTTGTCAATCATATTTACTGCACCTGTTGTGACAATATTACGTAATATCATGTAATGGGATCAGATCCCTTCTGCACGTTTTATAAACCACGGGAAAATAAAAGCAATATAAAACATCTGCAGGAAATTGGACGCGATACTGCCTCCTACGCCCGGGATCAACTCTTTCAGGAAATAGGACAAAATAAGATCGACCACATAATATCCAAAAAGCCCGATCACAAGCCGGGTGACTCTTGTTTTCATGGGGGCATCGGTTGAAAAACCGATGAATCTTCTCTCCAAAACCCAGCCGGACAAAAATCCGAAGCTCATCCCCACAGATTTGAATGTATCTTTGGCCATCTTCGTCCCGTCGACCAGAAGCTTTCCTGCTGCATCATAGTCTTCCGGATAAGACTTCATCGAAGCGTATATTGCCACCACGATTGCGATCCCGATACCTGTCAGCATCACCACAATATCTTTGTCAGGATTTGCTTCAATCCACCGCATGAGCTTGGATATCAACCACATGACAAGGAGACCGAGCAATGAACCGACAAGAATGTCCTGTGGTGCATGCACGCCAAGATAGATACGGCTGAATGCGATAAGAACAAAAAACACGGCAAGGAAAATGCGCAGAATCCGTGGCAGTTCCTTTCTTATTGCTCCGCCGCCGAACAATGTGGCAGCGTTCGTGCTGTGTCCGCTCGGAAAGGAATAACCTGTCGCCGTCTCCATGGAATTACCGTATGGAACGATCCGGACATCTCTGATCCACGGGCGATAGATGCAGGCAGTCACTTTCAGAAAACCATTGACGATCCTGTTGCCGCACATTCCCATCAGGAAATACTGACCGAACTCTTTACTGACACACCAATAGATGATGGCAATGATGACAATCGAAGTGCTTTTTTCACCTAAGTATGTCATCTTCGAAAGAAATTCGGCAAGACATTCCCCGGCACCGTTCCTGAATTCCTGCAAAGCCAATAGAATATTGATGTCCATGTTGTATCCTCCGTCAAATCATCAAAGCCATTTAATACCCATATATTATTCTGACAAGTCAACAATGATTAGTCAATGGCCATCGTTTCTTACGCCGAAGGCCTTGTCCGGGATGTCGGCCCACAGTCATTTTCCTCTTACGAGTTCATCAAGAATCTTCCTTGTTCTTTCGCCATCCTCGTAAATGGGACTGTGAGCGCATCCTTCATAGTAAAAGAACTCTTTTTCAGGGGCCTTAATACTTGCATAGTATTCCTTCTGTAGCGAAGTACAGCATGTCATGTCGTTTTGTCCGGCAAAGAAATATACAGGTATTTCAATGCTTGGAACCGTCTCAAAAGCATTAAACAGTCGCGACTGGTTATGAACCTCAAACTTTCCCGAGGCCGCCTTCCCTCTCCAGATATTGATCCGCTCAAACGGCGTATAGGCTTTTATCCGAAGACTGGGAAAGAATAAGTCCGTTATCACATTATCCATATCAGATGTCGTCCCGACTCCGAGTGCATGCATGGCCTTGTCGCGAAGAGAGGAACTGCAGTATCTTCTGTAATCTTCTTCCGACTTGCGTATGTTGTATTCATCGAACTTGGCCACCATTGAACTGTCACCCAGTTCTTCATAGCGGTTTCGCATAAAATCATAAGCCAAAAGTTCCGACTGATGCTGATCGCATACCTGGGACATTGCAAGATATGCTGTATATTTTTCCGGATACCGGTCTACCATATTAAGAGCGATGAATGTTCCGAATGAATGGCCCATTATGTAGATCTTATCCTGGCCGAACCTGTTCTGAAGATAATTCGTCACCTGCAGTGTATCGTCGATAAATCTGTCAGCCGTCATGTTATCGGGATCAGCGCTTCTGTCAAATGACAGCCCGGTTCCTCTGTAGTCAAAATAACAAACCGTGAAATATTCGGGCAAAACGGAAGGATACAGGCTCTCCATCAGGTACTGCGGAATTCCCGGACCCCCGCCGCAGACAAGAAGTACGGGATTTTCCGTGTTATCAGACAATAATATCAATCCTATCTGTGCTCCGTCTATTGTAAGACTTGTCTTCTCGCTGAGGATGTGTCCTTTCGGAAGCTTACCCAGGCTTGGCGGAAGGACTGTCAAAATCACGGCCAGTATTATGATCAAAGGTATTATCCATATCATTTTCTTTTTCATTCTGCCCCCCTTCTACAAAGTACATCTGAAACTCATAATCTCTGAACCCGCGGAGGCATACATAACAACGGTATTGTATATCATCTTTGCCTTTTCCGGTCAAAAAGACCCGTGTCAGTTTTCCCTTCTGTTTTGAATCTGACAACTCGCCATGGTCTCAAGGGCCGCGGCATGTTTTTGCGGCGTGACGCCCGCACAACAGGCCGGATCAACAAAAATGCTTACTTCCGGCATGTATGCTTTTAATAAAAGGGCGTTTGATATAACGCAAATATCCGTGCACAGGCCGACAAGTTCGATCTCGATGTCTTCTTTTTGGGCCAGATCAGACATCGCCTCAGCCAGGGCTTTAGAGCCAAAGGTAGGCTTGTCAAATATATGATCGGGTGAAATGTATCCGATTATAGCAGGATCGATCTCCCACCCCGGTGTGCCCTCTATACAATGCTCGACGGGCAGGTTTTTTCCCTCCTGCGTGCTCAGATAATCTTTTTGGTGAGTATCTCTTGTCGCAAATACATCCTTTTTGTCGTAGCTTTTTATTTTCTCAATAACCGACGGGACTATTCCCACGGCTTCCTTTGTGCCAAGACTTCCGTCAATGAAGTCCTTTTGCATGTCAACAACTACCAAGATCTTTCTCATAACTTTTCCTCCTGTTATATATCCGCTTACAGATTTATCGAATATGATGTCTTAAGCATGCTTATAGATAATGATAATGCTGTCCCTCGCCGGCATTGAATAACCGTCATCGCCCAATGCAAAATGACTAAAACAATATATATAAACCACGTATTCATAACAGTGATTATACCAAAAAGAGCCCCGAAAAGGGGCTATCCTCCGCTTTTATCCCTGATGGCTTAAATCTTCATTGCTTTAAGTGTTCCTTCGCCGATAGCTTTGACCTTGTCATCAATCACCGCAAATACTATATCAATGTCGTAATCCGGATTATTCACGATAAAATCATTGCATGCCTGCAGGGCTTTTCGCCATGCTTTGTCGACGGGATAACCGAATATACCGGCTGAAATGAGCGGAAACCCGATGGAATGAATTCCGTGCTCTTTTGCAAGCTGCAATGACTGCTTGTATGCACTGTATAAAAGCTTCGGCTCACCGTGCGTTCCGTCGATATACTGTGGACCTACCGCATGAATTACATATCTGGCCGGAAGATTGAATCCCGGCGTGATCACTGCAGATCCTTCGTTACAATACCCGATTCTGCTGCAGGCATCGGTCATCTCCCGGACTCCGGCATCATTGAATATATGACCGCAGACTCCGCCGCCCTGCCACAGTCCGGTATTTGCGGCATTAACGACCGCATCGGTCAAAAGCTTTGTTATTCCGATTTTCTTAATTGTTATGGAACTCATATTCCTATACTCAAAATCCCGGTGTTCTTACCTTTACTATGAAAAAAATGATATTATCTATCTGTTACATATTATAACACAAATATATTATATCAGGAAAAACCATATTATGAGTACAGTTCTTGAATACGACAATCTAAACAACATACATTTGTTTGCATTAGTTATAGAGTATAAAAATCATCTGATAAAATGCGTCCATAAGTGCTCTTCTTTTTCGGGAAGACCGTATTTTTCCTTTCCGAGAGCTATGCTCTTTAGAAGAAAGCTCATATTCTTTGCCAGTGTCCTCATCGTCTGAAGACCCTCGGCGTCTTTTTCGGCATCCCCGGGTGCGCTTCCGTGCACACTGTTCCAGTACTGGCTTGAAGCCACCGGCATCCCGCTTATCGTAAAGTATTTGTTAAGCTCGTCATATGTTGCGGAACATCCACCCCGCCTTGCCACAACAACGCTCGCACCGACCTTCATCGTCTTGTCAAAATGTGTGCTGTAAAACAGCCTGTCAAGACATGCGATAAGCGTTGCGTTTGCTGACGCATAGTAAACGGGAGATGCAACCACAAGGCCGTCGGACGCTTCAAATTCGGCTGCTACTTCATTTACTGTATCATCAAACACGCATTTTCCGGTCTTTCCGCACGATCCGCATGAGACGCAGCCGCGTATGTCCTTGTTCCCGACGTGCATTATCTTGCACTCGATCCCCTCGCTTTTAAACACTTTTTCCATCTCGCCTATGGCTATGGCCGTGTTTCCCGCCTCTTTCGGGCTTCCGTTTAAGATAAGTACCTTCATAAAGATCCTCCTTTACAATGACAGATTATAGACATATCATAAAAAAATGAGCACTATAGATATTGATGACATAAACGATGAACGCGTCGCTTTATATACGAATTACAACGAACCCCAGCTTTATCACATAAACGAGCCGGATCCCGGGGTCTTTATCGCAGAAACACCGATGGTGATCGAGCGAGCCTTATCATACGGCGCAAAACCGCTGTCTTTCTTCGTAGAAGACGGTGCCTATAAAACCGATGCCGTACAGTCCGTCCTCTCACTTATACCTTCCGATATCAGTGTGTATACGGCAGAGCTTTCCGTAATAAACAAAATAACAGGCTTTAACTTAACAAGGGGCGTTATCGCGGCATTTTTGCGGCCAGACCTTCCCGACCCGGATTCTCTTTTAGCTTCATCTGCAAACGTTGCCATATTGGAAGATATCGTAAACCCGACGAACATCGGGGCAATCTTCCGGTCGGCAGCTGCGCTCGGAGTCGATTCGCTGCTTGTCACACAAGGCTCAAGCGACCCGTTTTACAGAAGATCGGCAAGAGTCTCGATGGGGACTGTTTTTCAGGTTCCCTGGACATATCTTCCCAAAGGGGATGATTTTGTCAAAAGGCTTCACGATACGGATTATAAAGTCATATCAATGGCACTGTCCGATGACTGCGTATCCATATCCGATCCCGTCTTAAAAGATGGGGAAAAAACAGCTGTCGTATTCGGCGGCGAAGGCGACGGAATATCTCAAAAAACTCTTGAGGCAAGTGATCACATAGCAAAAATCCCAATGTTTAACGGTGTTGACTCATTAAATGTTGCCGCAGCATCGGCCGTTACTTTCTGGGAACTGATCACACGGAAAAAAGCCTGATACAGTCTGCATTTTATTTGATATTTACCCGCAAACTTTTGTAAATACTGCCATGAACAGAAACAAATCAATAGTCATAGATGAAAAAACACCGCTACTTCTTCTGGCCGGACCGATGTTTCTTGAGCTTTTCCTTAACACGATGCTCAATAACGTCGATACGCTCATGCTCAGCCACTACGACGAGTATGCGGTGGGTGCCGTCGGAAACGCCAATACGATCATGTTCATGATGAACATACTCTTTAACGTTATCGCAACGGCCACAAGCGTGGTTGTCGCCCAGTACCTCGGGGCAAAACAATATGACCGGATGAACATGATATACACGCTTTCGGTCGTGGTAAACCTCGTTGTCGGGCTCGTTCTCAGTGTGATTTTTTGCGCCGCGAATCCCCTTATCATGAATTTCCTTCAGGTATCAAAGGAGATGCGCCCGTACTCGATGATATACATCTACATCGTGGGCGGCGGCGGATTTATCAGCGCGGTATTTAACGTAATGCTTCAGATACTTCGCTGTAACGGTTACACAAGTATCGGCATGTGGGTGACATTTGCGATAAATATCGTAAACATAGGCGGAAACTACCTGTTTTTGTACGGTCCGCTTAAATTCCTCGGTATGGGCGTTGCCGGTGTTGCCATATCGACAGTTGTCGCAAGACTTATAGCGGTAACAGCGCTTCTTGTCTTCTTCTACGCAACAAAAACCGGGCGGCTCTCCCTTAAGTATTTAAACCCGTTCCCTAAAAAGCTTCTTGTCAAAATGGTCAAGATCGGCCTGCCCTCGGGCGGGGAAAACCTTACGTATAACCTGTATCAGACCACTTTACTGTCATTCGTAAACGGAATGGGAAACGATTCGGTAAACGCCAGGGCGTACTGTAACTCACTTATCGCATTTGCGATGATCTTCTCAAATGCTGCCGCGATGTCAACGCAGATCATAACGGGACATCTGGTCGGCGCGGGAAAATCAGACGAAGCATACAGGCGCGTATTTAAAACACTTCGCACTTCAATGCCGATAACGATCGCACTTGCAACGGCAAATGCACTGCTTTGCAGGTATACGTTGCAGTTTTTTACTCAAAATCAGAATATCATCGCTTTAGGCCAGATGATCATGATCGCGGACATATTTGTAGAGACCGGGCGATGCCTCAATATGACTTTTGTCAGCAGCTTAAAGGCTGCCGGTGCTTATGTATTTCCTCTTATCATGGGACTTTGCTGTAACTGGGGTCTCGGCCTTACAACCGGTTATTTGCTTGGTGTACGTCTTGGCATAGGCGTTGCGGGAATATTTGCCGGTACCGCGACGGATGAATGCATCCGCGGCCTTATCGTCATGTACTACTGGTACAAAAAGAAGTGGCTCGGAAAATCCGTGGTAAACTAGAATCCGTCGTCACATCTTGTGAAAATATAGAGATGCCAATAACCCCATTCTCCGTCATTTTGCTCAAAGTGTTTTAAAACCTTCGGATAACAGCAGACTGTTAAGCTTCTCTTTTAAAAGCTCATATCTTTGCTTCTTCTCTTCTTTTGCAAAATGAACTTCCCGAAGCTGCTCTTTGCAGTTATTGTAGTCAAGCACCTCTTTTCCAAACTGCTCGCTTGTAAGATCAAATACGCATCCGTTCACTTCATTGAAGCAGTGGAAATTACCGCCGCTTCTTTCGATCCCGTATACATTTCCGCCGTAAATATCCTGCAATAAAAAAGCTGTAACAGAGCACTGCCCGAGCGTTTTGTTTTCTTCGCTCCAGTCTTTCCTAAGCCTCGGGGCACATGTATCGATGCACCATGCGTTCGTAAGAAGATCATAGTAGTCTTTAGGGCTAAGCCCCCTCTGATCTTTTATGTTCGCACTCTCCCATCCGTAGAAACGGTATGATTTAATCTGTTTCTGACATATATTCATCCACTGACAGTTTTCGCAGATCTTATGAAAAAGATTGGTTGAAAAGATCTTCTCCTTACATGATCTTGCAAGGTCTTCCCAAAAATATACGCCTGAGGCGTTAAGATTAAGCGCCTTTGCGACCTGATCGTCCATTTTACTTACATTGTCGGATGAGCATACCCCGCCGCGGTTTTCGGGACAGACAATGCATATATCATCACAGCAGTCAGTGATCATAATTTGGGGATTACTATGAAGTTTGGATATTACCTCATCCATATGGGCACAAAACTCTTTACTGTACCCGTGTCCGATATAGTTTTGGACACACATGATATGATGCGGACGCATGTGTATATTGTTTGTCATGTGTTATCTTCCGGTTGTAAACGGCATTTTGACCCGTGTGGTCGATCCGGTCTTTTGCCTACTCATGATGGTTTATAGCTTCTGCCGCCAGCTCTTCGTAATCATACCGGCGCTCGTTAAAGTTCGCAAATCCGCTCTTTTGTGTTTTCTGTGCGAACCTTGGCTTCTTTTCGCTCTTTGCCCAGTCTTCCTTTACTGCTTTTATCATAAAGCCCACTATATCCTCTACATCCTTTGTGAGCGAATATTCGTAGTTGCGACTTATCCTGTCAATATCCCACGATGCTGCCTCTCCGATGGCTCTTGCCTCGCGGCTTCTTATTCCGGATATGATATCCCTGATATCATCGATAAGATCGTCCTTGTTATCCTCAACATCGATTATCTCACCCGGTTTTTCTTTTTTGGCGTTTAATACTTCAACATAGAACTCGACCGCATATATCTTTCCGCCCCTGCCGGCCTTTTTGGGCTCGTATTTGTCTATATGTATGCCAGTCTGGGGCTTGCTGTTGATCTCGTTGACCCCTACGGTCAAAACTTTTCTCTTAAAGTCCTTCCAGTTATCAAACACATGCTCCGGACTGCTTGCTACCGCTTTTTCCCAGTCGGGCTTTCCTTTTGACCCGCTGAGGATCTTTCTTACGGACTCAAGCTCCGCGTTTACAACTCCAAGATCCAGGCGAAGTTCATTAAGATCAAACTCGATAAGATAAAGATTACCGTTATGCTCATATCCTTTTCTGTGATAACACCGGCTTCGAAGCAGCTCATAGAGCCTGAACGAATATGTTGATTTGAAGGAGAGCATGACTTCAAGGGAAAATTTGGTATAGTTTCTTTCAAGTCCCACAAGATACTGCTTCAGATCCCGGTGAAAAACAACCGAAAATTCCCCGTTCCTGTATGAAGACTTCGTTACCGCGGCAATATATTCAAATTCCTGCGTCTCCGGATTGCTCCAGCCGATCGTATGTCCCGTAAGCCCGTTTGCGGTGTTCGAAAGCTGCGTAAAGAAGCTGTTTCCCTTAACACCGAACAGGTTTTGTATATCCTTGCCCTTGATCCTTACTGTAAGATATCCGTCAACGCTCTCTTCCGCGGATCCGAGCCTTGATAACGATATAGCCATTAAACGATTGGAAAATAAAGTTGACTTGTACTTTGACGATATCATAAAATTACTTCGGGCATACGTATCCCGTTCGTCAAAATACTCTTTTTTCTGCAAAGAAGTGTTTTCCGACATAGCTTACCCCTCTTATAATCAATATACTCCTTCTGTAACTTACATCTTTTTGCGTCACCATGTCAATCACTTTTTTCCCAAATCAGTCCCCGAAAAACTATATCTTGTATTTTTGTCTGATTCTTTCGTCAAAATGTTGAACGTTTCTGACGTTTTGGGGACAAATGCGGTGTTTTGGGGACTTTTATGGGGTTATCATCGCCAATGATGCGGACCTTTTAGGGATTTATGGGGGACTTTTTAGGGGAATGATCGGTTATGGCAACGCTCAAACCCGTAATATTTAACAAATTTTCATTATAGGGGACTTTATCGGGTTTTAGGGGGACATATTTGGTAATATTATCTATGGGCGATTACAGACTATGCCGTATTTATGCGGTTTTCCGTATTTGGGGGACTTTTTGGGGATGCTTCTTTTACCAAATTAGTCACCAAGTTAACCCAAAATCATCCTCCTCTTCTACCGGCCGTGACCGCAGTGGTCGCACAAATATCTCCCTTTATTGTCGAACTCTTTTTACGCAAAAAGTATACCGGTTTTACCTTATTTGTCCCCTAAAACTCCCGGATCGGTCCCCCTGTTTTCATTATCCGACCTCTTCGAATCGCGCATTTAAGGGTGGTTCTTGCTTCCGGAATATGTTTCTAAGTAAGAAATAAAGATTTGTTTGTATTATTAGAATAAATAATATAAAACAACAACCGCAGCGTTTGTGCGTATATGTTATTATATGTATTATTATTTATGTTATCATTTATATCATTTAATATGTTATAATACATATTATCAAACATATTATATAGGTAATATTATGATAACATATATATAATCTTAACATGTGATTTAGAGTAATATAATAATACTCTTAACATAACACATAACATCCCACATATCATATTACATATGCATTATAAAACATATATATAAATGCTACATAAAAATATAAATATGATACCAAACACATACATAACATAATTCTTTCATATTATATATTGTAATTCAATCATGATAGTAGTATGATAGTGTCATATTATTTACATAACATCGTAGAACGGAAAGGGGAACCGAATGAAAACGATAGCAATAGCAACGCAAAAAGGGGGCGTTGGTAAGACAACAAGCGCACTTGAGCTGGCAGCGGCCTTTGCTCAGGAAGACAAAAAGGTGCTTCTGGTTGATTTTGACCAACAGGGGAATTTAACAGACTACGTTGGGGCGGATGGTATAGAAAGTCAATACACAGTATACGATGTACTTCATGATGCGGATCTTATGAAAAAGGCGATCATCGGCATGAATCTTTTTGATTTTGTGAAAAGCTCACCGGAGCTATCAAAAGCCGACGTTGAGTTCAACAACTCCGAAGATGTCTTTCTTCTGGACGATGCTCTTGATAAGGTGCGCAAGAAGTACGACTACATAATCATAGACAACGGCCCTCAGAGAAACAAGCTTCTGCAGATGACATATGTTACGGCGGATTACATTATATCCCCGTGCGATGATACGGAAGGCGGATCAAAGGGACTTATAAACGTATATAACGACGTTGAGAAGATGAAGAAGACCAAGGTGCCGTTATCATCGGCTGATATCATCGGTGCGATAGTAACGAGATATAAGGGCCAGACCACGATCAACAAGGTGGCGATAAGTATACTTGAGGATGCCATGAAGAAGATAAACAAACGTGGCTTTGTCATGTATGTAAGAGATTCGGTAAAAGCATCGGAAGCAAAGTACGCGAAGATATCCGTACAGGAATACAGTCCTTACAACAACGTTGCGATGGATTACCGGGATATCGCGGAAGCGATAGTAAAGTACGAAAAGGGGGATAAGAAGAAATGAGTAAAAGGGCAACCTACATGAAAACGCTGGAAGAATCAAGACAAAAGACAATGGAATCCATATCAAAAAAGACGGATGCCGTTGACGAGACGATAAATGCGCTCGAAGAAAAAGCCGCAAAGCCCGTCAAGGCGACTGCAAAAGCCGCAAAACAGGAAAAAGAGGCAGCCCCGGAAAAGACCGGGCCCGTTAAGCTTAGCGGATCAATAGCGCTTGAATTAAAGCCGAAAGAGTCAAGAAGGATCCACAAGAGCATCCTTATTCCCGCGTCGATAGCCAAGAAGCTGTCCGCACTCTCGGAGCAGTCGGGCGTAAGCGAGAATGAGATTATAAACCAGATTCTCGAGAAAGCTTTTGCTTAGAAAGAGTGGGCCATGTCAGACAGAGAAGAAGTGGCAAGATTTCAAAGAGCCATAGATAAAAGCGGATTTGTACGTCTCTTGGACATTAAAATCCTTGAACTTGAAAAAGATCACGCAAAAGGCAGCATGCCGTTTGATGAAAAATACTGTAACCCTTACGGAAGCTTTCATGGCGGGGCGCTTTATTCGCTGGCCGACACGATCGCGGGAGTTTTAGCGGATTATGCCGGATGTGATGTCTCAACGGTAGAAGGCAGTATGCATTTTCTGGAAAGTGTAAAAGACACGGAGCATGTTTACTGCCTGGCAAACGTAAAGCGAAGCGGAGGGCATCTAATAACGGTTGATGTGAGTATAACGGATGATAACGATAAGCTTTTGGACTGTGGAACATATACGTTCTTCAGACTGACAAAGTCCGATACGCATGCATCCTGACAGGAGGTGTAAAAGTGAACCTTACATCGGGGATCATAGAGATCGATCTTCACGGGCTGAGAGTCGAAGAAGCAATAACAAAAGTTAAAAGAGAAGTTCAAAAAGCCCCCGGATCGGTATATGTTATCCGCCTTATACACGGATATCACGGCGGAACGAGAATAAAAGAAGCGATAGAAGATGAGTTCTCATACGGCAGGGGCGGAAAAGTCAAAAGTGTGCGCCCCGGCGTAAACCCGGGAATCACAGAACTGGTGCTTCGATAGAAATACACGACAGCCCCTACGGCAGATCGTCGGCATCGCCGCCGTAGAACGTGTATGTGTGCTTTCCTTTTCTTTTTGATTCGTACATTGCCTTGTCGGTTTTTTCAAAGATGTTTTCGGTATCGGTGACATCTTTTCCGTTAACAATTCCAACACTTATCGAAATGGGCGGCAGTCCGTCGTCCGAATTATCGAGTTCTTCATTAATCTGCTCCATTTTGGCTTCTATGAGCTTTCGCTGCATTCCCGAAGAGTGAACCATGAATACGACAAACTCGTCACCGCCGATACGGCATATGTGATCGTCGTCACGAAATACTGCTTTTAACACGTTGACAACCTTAATCAAAACCTTGTCGCCGACTTCGTGTCCGTATGTGTCGTTGATACCTTTGAAGTTGTCCACGTCGATCATCATGATATATGTTGTGCTAAGATCCATGCTTGAGAGCAGGATATCATATCCCGCACGGTTGTATGCTTTGGTCAGTTCATCGTGGGAAGCCTTGAAATTAAGGCGCTCCAAGCTGTTACGGTACTTGTTGTACATTTTGTTGTATGCCTGCGCCAGATACCTGAATTCGCTTGCACCTGTTTCCGGGATCGGATCATCGGCCTTTATCCTGTCAACGGCCTGAAGGACCGGATGAATACCGAGCTTTGAAGTAAGCCTTAGCATTATGATGATGGATATAAACTGGATGGCCATAACGACATATACAAGTCGCACCTGCTTTATAAGCGAGACAAGCCCCGCCTCTTCGGTCTGATCCATCAGCTTGTCAACTTCCGCAAGACTATCCTGCATATCCTTACGTATGCGGTCTTTTTGGTCGTAGTATTTGTCGCCCAGGACAAGCTCGGTTGCACGTCTTATCTTGTCTTCGGAAGAAAGTGAGTTATCTTCGGATGAAAGAGTGATTTTCTCCAGAAGGGGAGGGTAGTCGGTATAGCCTTTTGCCTCGATCACAAGGCGCATTGCATAGTACTCCTGGTTCATAAGCTCAATGGAGTGGTCCATTGCGTCCTGAAGCTTTTTAAGCGCGGTTCCGGTCCGCTCATCGACATCCATTTTGGAAAGAGCTTCTTCACGACGGTTTGTGTCAAAGGCTTCGGTGAAATAGTTGTCAAGAAACTTCCTGTTGCCGTCCACGGTAAATCTCTGGACACTCTCGGTAAGATAATCGGATGCGTCCATAAGCTCGTGTGCCGCTTTTTCCATTATGTAATGCTGGTTAGCGGCCTCGTTCAAGCGAAGATATGATGTGGTAAGCCTGTATGTGGCAGACAGCACGATCCCCGACATGAACACAACAACGAGTATCAGGCAAATGTGAATGCTTTTAAGTGAGATGCCTTCATTTTTCTTGAAATTTTGCGTCATAAAGTCTCCTGTCAGTCTACTTTAGGATATGAGAAAAGGCGCGTATACACCTGATATCCGGATCTTTAAAATGATTCCCCTCATTAAATTCGAGAATACAATCTATATTTCGGCCGGAAATGGTTTTTTCTAAACCGCGAATACAGTCGCCGACAGATGCCAGAAGGGGATTTTTGGCATGCTCTTCCTTATCACCGAGACTAAGATAGACAGAAGATGCATTAACAGAGTGTGAACTTATGTAGTCAATAAAACTCGGAAACCACACGGAAGGCGATACCGCGGCAACTTTTGTAAATATATCCGTAACCGTTGAGGCCCAAAGAGAAAACAGTCCTGCAAGAGAGTATCCGCCGATAAGATATGATTTGTCATCACGGCAGTTATCAAGTATGAAGTCAAGAGTTTTTCCGGCCCCGTCCCCGAACGCCTCTTTTTTGAATACGGCAGGGGCAGTCCACGGTGAAAGATCGCGGTTCCAATTGTTGACCACGACGGTCATCATCGAAAAATCGCAATATCCCGCAGCGTATAACGCTTCGAAAATGCGAGCTGATTCGTCGACTTCTCCTTTATCTACCGGGTGAACCAAAACCGTGGCGGAATCGGCATTTCCAAATTTTGTTATTTCCATACACACGTCTTTTTACTCTTGCTAAAAGTATTATAACAAAACAAGGCGGTTTATGCGAATGAAAAAACGCAAATACGATATGCTGTGATATAATCATTAAATAAGGAGTATCGTTGTGGCAGATCACAGGAATTATTCTAAGACAAAACGGGCCTGTTACCTCGGGTTCATCACACAGGCAATTTCGGCAAACTTTGTTCCTCTTTTGTTTCTGACTTTTTATAAAACATACGGGATCTCTTTTGCGGATCTTGCTCTTATTCCGTTTTTCTTTTTTATCACTCAGTTGGTCGTTGATTTTATATGTGCCCGTTTTGTGGACCGTATAGGGTACAGAACGAGTATGGTTATAGCCCAGATCTTGTCGGGGCTGGGACTTTTGATGTTGGCTTTTGTGCCGGATCTGTTTCCTGCACCATTCTTCGGGATACTTGTATGTGTCATCGTTTATGCGATAGGAAGCGGACTTATCGAGGTGCTTTGCAGCCCGATAATCGAAGCGTGCCCTTTTGACAACAAAGCCGGGATGATGAGTCTTCTGCACTCGTTTTACTGCTGGGGAGCGGTCGCAACGATACTTGTATCGACATTGTTTTTTGTTCTTTTCGGAACGGAAAACTGGCGTATCATGACGTGCATCTGGGCGGTCGTACCGCTTTATAACGTTTATAATTTTGCAACCTGTCCGATAGAGCCCATCGTAAAAGGCGGTGAAGGAATGACGATCGGCCAGCTACTTAAAAAGAGGATCTTCTGGCTGTTTATAGTGCTTATGGTTTGTGCGGGGGCATCGGAGCTTTCGATGGCACAGTGGGCGTCGGCATTTTGCGAATCGTCCCTTAAAGTCAGTAAGACCACAGGCGACATTATGGGTGCCACCGGATTTGCTGTATTTATGGGGATTAGCCGTGTATGGTTTTCGCGGTTCGGAGAAAAGGCGGATCTGTACAGATTTATGGTAGCATCGGGAATACTGTGCGTCATAGCCTATATTCTGGCGGCATTTGCCGTATGGCCCGTTATGGGACTTATTGGATGTGCGCTTTGCGGCTTTTCTGTCGGGATCATGTGGCCCGGTTCGATCAGCATCTCTTCATCAAAACTTCCAAAAGGCGGTACCGCATTGTTCGCTTTTCTGGCCCTTGCAGGGGATTTTGGCGGAGCTGCCGGACCGGCGATAGTAGGAAGAGTATCACATGCATTTTCCGAAAATCTGCAGGTGGGGCTTCTGGCCGGGATAGGTTTTCCTGTGGTTCTGGCCTTATGTGTATATGTGCTTAGACACAGATCTGCACAATAAAAATCGCAATCGGGTAATGATATGAAAACTGTTAATAAAATCGTAGTTCGAACCGCTCTTGTTTTGATATGTTCTTTGCTCCTGTCGGGCTGTGACGTAAATCTTCAATTGAGAAGTAAGACGGCACAGTCTGAGATTGGATACGAAGATGAAGTATATCCTCTTGAAAGAAACGGGATCAGTCTGTATCTTGACAGGCTCTCGGTTAAGGGAAGTCAACCCCAAAAGAACATCCTGCTGATTCACGGTGTGACTTATTCCTCACACGAGTTTGATGTAAACTACAAAGACTATAGTCTTGCGCGCCTGCTCGCAAGGGAAGGGTACGGGGTCTGGATGCTTGATATAGCCGGGTTCGGACGTTCGCAGGAAGTATTGGACGGTCTTTTGCCTGATTCTGATTATGCGGCAGATGACATAAATGCCGCAGTCGAAAAAATCACAGAGCTTACGGGACAGCAGAAGATAGATGTACTTGGCTGGAGCTGGGGCACGGTGACGGCGGGCCGGTTTGCGGCAGATCATAGTGAACATATAAACAGGCTGGTATTATATGCGCCTATTCTATGCGGTATCGGTAAATTCGACATAAATGAGCCGTTTCATCACAATACGTGGGAACATTCAACGGATGATTTTCAAAAAGATGAGAACGGAGATATAGATTATTCGACCGTTGATCCGGTTGTTGTTGATATATTTGCCTCCAACTGCTGGCATTACGACAAAGAGACAAGTCCTAATGGCGGAAGAAGGGATTTGTGTGTTGACAGTTCCAATCTTCTTATTGATCTTGATAAGATTACCGTCCCCACTCTTGTCATATGCGGTGACAGGGATCCGTATCTTGATTACGATCTGGTAACAAGTTCCACGGAACATCTTCCGGATGGATCGAAGCTTGAGATCGTGGAGGGCGGATCACATGTTGCATATATAGAAAAGACATGTTATCGCATCTTTCAGGATAAATTGCTTGATTTTCTCGAGGATTCGGATGACTGACTATACGATCCCCGGTCTATTTTTGACTTTTGAACGCTTTTAGTTATCATCGAATTGTAGGACATATGAGGGAACATTGTAAAGTTTATTCATTAACTTTCAAGAGTGCAGTTCAGATATGATAACTTAGACAATCTATGTTAGTGATTAAGGAGCACTTGTATTAGCAAGTGCTCCTTTGAACTTTAAGAGGTTTACGACAGAACCGAAAAGTCTGATTGCGATATTTCCTTCCAAATGATGGTTCCACTTATGTCTCCACATATAATATAATGTATCTATTAACTGATCGGAGACGGCCAATGAAAAAACTGAAGATAACATACAACGCACCAGTAACTTTGGGGATCGTAGGTATAAGCCTTTTGGCAACCGCTCTTGGGATCTTAACGCGTGGAGCGATTTTAAATGCGCTTTTTTCGACATACAGATCCCCGATATATTATCCTACAACATGGCTTCGGGCATTTACGCATATATTCGGGCATACGGATTTTGCCCATTATGTCGGAAACATGAGCTACATTCTTCTTCTGGGACCGATGCTTGAGGAAAAGTATACATCAAAGACACTTGCCGGGGTAGCGGCGGTAACCGCGCTTGCGACAAGTCTTGTAAACTATATATTCTTCCCTCACTCGGCACTTTGCGGAGCGAGCGGAGTGGTCTTTGCCTTCATCCTTCTTTCTTCATTTACAAGCTTTAAGGAAGGTGAGATCCCGATAACCTTCATATTGGTTGCAGTATTCTTCATCGGACAGCAGATAGTTGAAGGCGTTGCCCTAAGGGACAACATCTCAAACACCGCCCATATAGTCGGCGGTATAATCGGAGGATTCCTCGGATATGCTTTTAACAAAAAGCCGAGGAGCTAGATTTTCTCCAACATTTTACGTAAAAGAGCGGGAAAAGCGGGGATCGCGCTGATATTCGGAGCACTGTCCGCGATATTCGGCTTTGTCATAGGACAGTCGCTGAAGGATGATACGATAGATCTTACAAAGCTTTCAAAAGACAATGGATACGGAAAAGATAATAAGCCAGCTTGATGACATATACGGAAAAGGACGGGGCATGGGAGTCTATACGACGATAATGCCCGGTATCATCGCGGACTTTTCCAAAATGCTAAGTGTAGCCAATGCAGGGGTGATGTTAAAAGAAGAGTATGCCCTTGAGGATAAAAAAGCAGTGGTATACGTTCTTGGGACCAAGCGAACATGCGGTCAGACCGATATCAGTATCGATATAAAGAAGCTGTAACGTACGGACAAAATAGGGACAGGCCCTGCCAATTTACGGACAATATAGGGATATAGCACACAAATCGACCAAAGCGGTCAACAGGAGCGTAATGAACCATCCGTGGGGTCAGAAGGTCGTAAGGTTCTATGATCCTGACGGAAATCTCATAGAAGTCGGCACCCCGATGTGACATACCCGCAAAACCTGCCAGAAGGGGTCAAATTTTGCTTTTTTAAAAACAGAGCAGAAGGATAGGACAAACTCCCCAAAAAGGCAGGAGTAGCAGGTATGGAGCTCACAAAGGCGAACGGACTTACCAAGGCTGTGAATTTTTCTACCAATCTGTCAGCTCTCGTTGTATTTCTGCTGAGAGGTCAGGTCATCATACCGTTGGGGATAGTAGCCGGCCTTTTCAATATCGCAGGCAACTATATCGGGGCGGCCCGTTTCGAGAAGAACGGGATTGATTTCAAGGCCATAAGAATCTCTGACAGGGAGGAAGCTCAGAACGCGCCGACGCCGATTACAACTTATTCGCTATTCTGTGATGGAAAGTATGTCACTAATGAGCAGATGAATGATAAGAAGTTTTTGAAGATGGTGAACGGATAGGAGTGATTTGCGAATATGTCCTGTGGACTGCATTGGTTCGGTGCGGATAGCTTTTTTTGTTGACGTTTGAGTGCGTGGCAATTTATAATATCCCATCTTTGACAGTTTGAAGAGAGTAAAAGTGCCCCAAAGCCTGTGTTTATCAGGCGTTGGGGCATTTGTAGTTTATAACGTGAAGTGCGTATATACTTCTGAAAAGGAAGCTCGACCTCCGCT
>Ga0256407_10005123_pt1 | contig 21315 bp, 10 predicted proteins | sample RumenRJG_04DNA_FD_193489 | JGI IMG/M metagenome (GOLD analysis project Ga0256407, IMG submission 193489) | Bovine rumen microbial communities from Lethbridge, Alberta, Canada - RJG_04 | ecosystem: Host-associated > Mammals > Digestive system > Stomach > Rumen | place: Canada: Alberta... | reverse complement strand
TTTTTCGAAGAATATTTTTCATATTTTCTAGTAAAATTATACTAATGTTTTTTGCTACTTTATGTTTTTTTAAAAAAATATTTTTCTAACTCCAAAAAAAATAAACCCCTCCTCCCTAAAACCTCTGTGGTTTTCTGGAATTAATCCATTATTTAGAATCATTATTTAAAACAAAAAACTTTGTCTTATCCAATAAAAAGATCTTTTTGTTAAAATTAACATAAAAAATACAAATTTTAACTTTAAGACTTATATATGATTGGGTTATATACGAAAATAAAAGAGATAATAGATAAAAGGAAGTCCTGTGAGGAAGTTAGTATCGCTGGCTGGGTACGCAATAAGCGATCTAGTAATAAATATGGTTTCTTAAGTGTGAATGATGGGTCATGTTTTGTTAGCTTGCAGATAGTTGTTGACTTTAACATGGTTAGCGTTGATGAATTCAATAAAGCAGATGTAGGTTCCAGCGTTTTTATAAAAGGTAAGATACAGCCATCACAGGGTAGTGAACAGGAGGTCGAGCTTTTTGCTACAGAATTTTCTGTTTTATCTTCAGCACAAGGATATCCTCTCCAACCAAAAAAACATTCTGCAGAATTTTTACGTGAGGTATCACATTTACGAACAAGGACAAATACTTTTAGTGCTATTTTCAGGGTTAGAGATGCTCTTTCCTTTGCTATTCATAAATTCTTTCACGAATGTGGTTTTGTTTATGTAAATACGCCAATAATAACTGCTAATGACTGCGAAGGAGCTGGGGAGATGTTCACGGTAACTACTCTTGACGCACGACAGAAAGATGAAGAATATAAAAACGATTTCTTTGGCAAGCATGTAGGCTTAACTGTCTCTGGACAGTTGGAGCTCGAAACTGCTATCTTTGGACTAGGGAATGCTTACACTTTTGGACCAACATTCAGGGCTGAGAATTCAAACACTACACGTCATCTAGCGGAATTTTGGATGCTAGAGGCTGAGATGCCCTTTGCCGATATTAGCATAAACATGAATGTGGCAGAAGATTTATTGAAGTATGTAATAAAGCATGTCTTGGATAAATGTAAAAGTGAAATTGACTTTTTAGCTGACAAGGCAAAGAAAGAAAGAGAGATAGATTTAATTTCCAGGTTAGAAAACATTATAAATAACCATTTTTGTAGGATAACTTATTCTGAGGCAATAGATATTCTAACTCGTTCTAAATGCGATTTCAAATACAAAGTGGACGGATGGGGGTGTGACCTACAGTCTGAACATGAACGCTTTCTTGTGGAAACAATAGGAAACAATTCGCCAGTTATAGTATCAGACTACCCAGCAAATATCAAAGCTTTTTATATGCGTCTTAATGAAGACAAGAAGACTGTTTCTGCTATGGATATCCTTTTCCCAGAGATTGGTGAAATAGTTGGAGGCTCTCAAAGGGAAGAGCGTTTATCTGTACTAACTGACGTTATGAAACAACGTGGAATGGATATATCTATGTTGGATTGGTATCTCGACACACGTAGGTTTGGGAGTGTTGTTCATAGTGGCTTTGGTTTAGGTTTTGAACGTCTTGTACAATTTGTAACAGGCGTGGGGAACATACGTGATACATGTCTATGTCCTCGGCACAAGTAATCTACGCAAGGCGACAATATAAATCCTGTTAGAATATTTATTATAATCTACCTTTCTAACACACTCTAACATTTCATTTAAGCATGACTATTTCTTTTTTTAAAAAGGAGTTAATATCACCATTTAAAACATTATATACATCAGTCCTTTCCTCGTCGGTTCTTTCGTCTTTTATTAAATTATATGGCTGTAACACATAACTTCGTATTTGAGATCCAAAAGATATTTTCTTCTTCTCTTTTTCTTTTTCTTCTTTCTCCTTATTTTTCCTTTCCAATTCGATTTGCTTAAGCTTTGATATTAGCACTTTCTTTGCTTTTTGCTTATTAGCAATTTGGGTACGTTCATCCTGACATTCTATTACTATGCCTGTTGGTTTATGATAAAGCCTCACTGCCGTTTCAACCTTATTTACATTTTGTCCACCTGCACCACTTGAACGAAACGTCTCCCATATTATATCATTTGGGTTTATTTCTATATTTGAATTTTCTTGTATGAGAGGATAAACATCTACTGCAGCAAATGTTGTATGTCTTTTCCCTGCAGCATTGAATGGAGATATACGCACAAGCCTATGCACACCTCTTTCATGCTTTAAATATCCATAGGGATAATGCCCTGAGAATTCTAACGTTACAGCCTTTATGCCAGCGGAAGCTCCTGGCTGGTAGCTCAACTGTTTAACTCTATATCCATTTTTCTCTCCCCATAAAATATACATTCGCATTAACATTTCCGCCCAGTCATTACTTTCTTCACCTCCCATACCGGGAGTTATTGCTAATATCGCTGGATTAGAGTCCATCTCCCCACTTAGGAAAAAAGATATTTCAAAATCATTAATTATCTTTTCTAGTGAAAGAAGCTCTTCTTCAACTTCAGCTTTTGTTAACTCATTATTTTTATAAAAGTCAATAAGAATTAATATCTGATTGTAAATATCGGAGATGATATCATAGTCAGCTATATTTTTCTTCAGTGTTTTAATCTTCATTATTATAGTATTTTTATCAGCCCTTCCCCAGAAGTCTTTCGAATTCACAATACCCTCAAGAGAATCATATTCCCTTTTTACCTCTTCATAATTAAGCAACGTTTTTATCATTTCACATCGCTCTAAAATATCTGTAATACTATCCATTATTATTCCTTCGGCTTTTGTTCTTGCTCAACTTTTTCTTTAATGATTTTTAATATGTCAATCATTATTTCACTCCTATCCTGTTTTATCTTGTTAAATACATTGTGTATTGAGAAAGCCTTAACTTTTATTACATAGGAAAGATCGTTTTTCATTCTATCACAAAAAACACTATATCCTAGATCCTGATTTATCTTCTTATTTTTAAAAATATAACCTTGTATCTCGCGTATTAGCTCATTTATATAAGTACATGTTTCAATGCCTAAATAGAAGTCCATATCCAAAACACCATTTTTTATTTTACTTCTATTTACTATTGGAGAATTTAAGAAAATAGCATTTGGCACGTCCATATATACATTCTCGACTGTAAGAAGTACTGTTTTTTTTATACCAACAGATAAAACCTTCCCTTCTATTTGTGTTCCAAGAACAATTATGTAGTCATTTACTTTAAACGAGTTATTAAAATACATTAATATTCCACTTAAATAATTTGATATTAAATTACGTGCTGCAAAGCTGATTATAATTGCAGGTCCTCCAAGTAATGCTACAATCCCTTTTAGGGTTAAACCTAGCTTATTTAAAATTACAATTATCATAATAAAATAAGCAAAGAAGCTTACTATTCTAAAGAAAACCATGAATATATTTTTAGTATTCGACGTCGTACTGCGAAAGAATATCTTGCTAACATTTTCCATTATACGTGCTATTGTCATCCATGACAGCCAAATAGAACTTATACTATAAATGCTATTTACATTCTTCCATATGTCCTTACCACAGAATTTAACCAGGTAATTGTTATCATAACAAACTATTCTTAAAGTAAAATAAAGGATTATTGGCAAATATACAGCGTTAAAAAATATTTGTAATATCTTAATATAAAAGGAATCTGTTTTATGCGCCATGAATTTTCTTTGCGCGGAATGCAGCACTACCCCCAACATTATAAGCGCTAGAATAGTTGAAAAGAACAGGAAGAAGCCGTTGTTTATTAAAAATTCAAGTTTTTTTAGCATCATACTTAATATAAAATACTACAAATAGTGATAAAATGTTATTGCGCTGTATAATGATATTTATAATATGATGTTTTGAGAAATTGTGATTAAAAAGCATATTAATAAAATTGGTTTTAAATAAAACTCGTATCTCGCCACAGTTTTTATACATAAAAGGTGGTACCCCCCCCAGCAAAATTAAAGGTTAATTGTATGTCTAATAACATTTTGCCAGGATAAATTGAGGATGAGTCTTTTATCATATATGTTGGGACTAAAGATAACATAAAGACATGATAAAAACAAATAGAAATTCCACAAAAACCAATAAAAGGATGGAAGGTATATGTAAAAGAAGGGGAGTTTATCTGTGCTCCTAGTCGCAATAATATCATTTCAACGAACCAATATGTTTCATAGGGATTATTAACAACAATATCAAAATTATCTATACATAATGTAACATCCGCATACATCATCGTCGAAAAGAAATTTCTTTTCGCAAAAAATGCTTGCGCAAAACCAACATTTCTCGCCATATAATCCTGTGGTTGTTCTTTAGAAAGATAATCATCAATGTTATGTTGGTGTTTGCAGGTAGGGCAGACAAGTCCTTGTTCTGTTGCTGCTGCCAATGCTCCTATACAGCCAGTATGAAAATAATGTGACACCCCGTCTTCACCGTTACATTCCAATACTGTTACTTTTTTTTTTGTTTCATTTTCGCCAGCTTTATCCCATAGTTCTTCTAGACAAATAACACATCGATCTCCTGAATCTGGCATAGCAATTTCTCCTTCCTCTTTGTTTTTTTGCTCTTCTTTTTTGTCTTTTTCTTGATCTTCAAGAGTTTTAAATCTATATTTTATTTCATTACTGAGATAAAAGCCTGTTTCAAGATTTAGTCTTAATAATCCCTTATAAGACAAATATTTACCTATTAGAAAAACATATTGTGGTATAAAAACTACTGATAACATGTTTAAAACAGATGTGGTGAGGAAGAAAAGCCCTCTAGCTTTGTACCCGTCCTTAAACGAACTATATATTAATGTAGAAAACAAAAAAAGATAAACAAAAAGAACATTTATTGTATGATTATACCCACTTACTTTATTTAAATTCCTAAAGAAGTCGAAATTACTTACTCTATGCTCAAAAAAATGTTCCTGGCCTCGTTTTGGAAATAAAAAGTAGGAGTGATACGGGAAATTGTAATACGTTTCGGCATATTTTTTGAATATTATATGTGTCGTACTATCTTTAGCGATTTCTTCGCCTGTAAATATCACCGACAATAGTATTATTGAAAAAACTTTAATTTTCAATGAAAACATATTCTATAATTTCAATGCATTTAACTTCTTACGCATTTGTTCTAAAATTTCTCTTTGTAGTATCTCTATATTGTCTGATTCGTTTTTTATCGAATCATTATCAAGCACTTTACACTTAAACACAAAAGATAAAACCTGTGTGTTTAGTTCTGTTATCAAAGTCATAAAGGTCTTATACGCTTCCTGCTCGTATATAATTAGTGGGTCACGTTGTTCATAATGCGCATTTTGAACAGATTTTCTTAATTTAGACATAGTCTGTAAATGTTTTTTCCAGTATTTATCTATGAGGATGACAAATAGTTGCGAAACAAGATGTGAGAGAATATAAACTCCCTTTTCTTCCTCGGTTTTTAAATTTCTATCAGCAAGATTTACCTCCAAGGTGAGAGAGAAAATATTATCACTAACCTCTGATATGTTATCATTATCTTCACCATTGGGGAATAAAGTCCTATAAAGCTCAATACCTTTATTTGTATATAGCTTTAACAAATTATCATGCGTCTTATTGAAAACATCCTCATATAAATCATTCTCAAAATCTTCCTTTGATTCGAAGAAATCATCACCGGTAAGGTCATTGTATTTGCCTTCTATTTCTTCATAGCTCACATTGTCTTCTTCTTCTGCGAGTAAAGAATATTGTATAATCTGATTTATCATGTTGGCAATATGAGGCAAAGATATCTCATTCTTAAGTGCTTTATTACGCAGAGAATATATCTTCTTACGTTGCACACTTAACACGTCATCATATTTTAGCAGAAACCTTCTGCTTGCAGAGTTTGCCTCTTCTATCTTACGTTGTGCTCTCTCAATAGCACTTGTAACGAGCATTCCATCTAGCACTTCGTCTTCACCAAGCCTATCTATAAATCTTTGAACATTATCATTGCCAAGAGTCATCCTCATAAGATTATCTTCAAAGGAAACGAAGAACTGTGATGATCCTGCATCTCCCTGCCTCCCTGAACGACCTCGCAATTGACGATCTATACGTCGTGATTCATGTTTTTCGGAACCTATGATTGCGAGTCCTCCAGCCTCCCTAGCTTCCTCATCTAGCTTTATGTCAGTACCTCTCCCAGCCATGTTAGTTGCTATAGTTACTGTTCCATGTTCTCCGGCGTGAGATATTATCTCTGCTTCCTGTTCATGATACTTAGCATTTAATACCTGGTGCTTTATACCACGTATTTTTAACATTCTACTCAACAGCTCTGATGTTTCCACAGAAGCAGTACCAACCAATACGGGTCTTCCTGCAGCAGACAATTCCGCAACTTTATCTATAATGGCATTGAATTTTACCTTTATTGTTTTATATATAACATCACTAAGATCCTCACGAATCATCTTTTTATGTGTTGGTATTGTTACAATATCAAGCTTATATATATCCAGGAACTCTGCAGCCTCTGTTATAGCTGTTCCAGTCATCCCAGCAAGCTTCTCATACATCCTAAAATAATTCTGAAGAGTTATTGTAGCATACGTTTGGCTAGCCTTTCTTACCTTAACCCTCTCCTTAGCTTCTATAGCCTGATGAAGCCCATCAGAATACCTATGCCCTTCTAGCGGTCGTCCTGTATGCTCGCTTATAATATATACATTCCCATCCTTTGATACTACATAATCAACATCCTTCTCAAATAAGGTATAAGCTTTTAGCAACTGCTGGACAACGTGTATTCGTTTATATTTCACTGCAAAGTCATCTAAGAGCTTTTTCTTCCTTATTTCTTTTTCTTCATTTTCAATTTCAGTATTCTCATTTATAACCTGGATTTCCTTTATAATATCAGGCAGGAGGAAGAAATCAGAATTACCATATCTTTGAGATATAAAGTCTAATCCCTTATCTGTAAGGTCAACATTATGATACTTCTCCTCAATAGTGAATAGAAGACCAGCATCAACTTCAGGCATCCTCTCACAGTTGTTTTCTAGATATACACTCTCAGCCTTATTCAATTCTATCTTATTCCCTGGCTCACTCAGAAACTTTACTAAAGGTTTATATTTTGGATAACCACGATAGGAACGATAGAGCAATAGGCGTGTTGCCTCATCTTTTATATTATTTTTAAAGTTCTCCTTCACCTGCAATAAACACTTGTTTATTATTGCTTTTTGTTCGTTAACAAGAGCCTCAACAAAAGGTTGTAGTGTCAAATAATCCTGAGTGTTATCGTCATCAACACTATCGCTTATTATCAGAGGGGTTCGTGCATCGTCTATAAGTATCGAGTCTATTTCATCTATTATCGCATACACATGCTCTCGCTGCACTATATTATTGGCATCTAAGACCATGTTATCACGTAGATAGTCAAAACCGAATTCACTGTCCGTCCCATAAGTTATATCCGCGCTATAAGCTTTCTTCCTTTCTATACTTCCAGATTTTGCCTCTATTATACACCCCACAGTCAAACCATGGAATTCAAATAAAGGCCTGTTCCACATATAATCACGTTTTGAGAGGTATTCATTAACTGTAACTATATGTACTCCCTCACCAGTAAGTGCATTTAGAAATATAGGCAACGTAGAAACTAATGTTTTCCCTTCTCCTGTGGCCATCTCTGCTATCTTCCCCTGGTGGAGAACAATTCCTCCTATAATCTGTTCGTCGAAATAGACCATATCCCAAACCTTAACTGAGCCCATCACATCCCATGAATTTCTCCACACAGCCTTGGTTTTATTTTCCATAGATACATAATCACGCGTTGAAGAAAGATACTCATCAAAAGGGGTAGCCGTGACAGAAAGAAACTCATTTTCCTTAAAGCGTCGTGCTGTCTCCTTCATTATAGCAAAGGCTTTTGGGAGTATACTCAACAGCAATTTTTCTCTTTTTTCTTTTATTTCCTTTTTTTCCCTTGTTATTTTCAACTCTAGTTCCTCAATGAAATTCTTATCGGTAGAGCTATTATTTGAAGAGGCCTTTAAAAGCTCGGCCAGCTCTTGCTTTAATGGTGCGAGCTCCTCCTTTAAATATGCCCGCAACTTGTCACTTTCGGCACGTAAATGATCATTAGATAAGTTTTGTAATTGCGAATATTCTTCATGCACCTTATCCAAATAGGGTTTTATTTTCTCTAAATCCTTTTCATATTTAGCTCCAAATATAAGCTTAGCCAGCCCACGTATTATATCTAAAATCCTTTTAAGAAAAACAATTACTAACTCCATATTTATATATTAAAGACAAATATATATCTTAGCTTTTATAAATCATAAAATAAAAAATTTTTGGAAACTTCATGTTTTGTTTGTCTATGTATTTTTTATAACTTTACTTTTTCTTGTGAAAAATATGTAATATTATGCTATATGTTGAAGTTGATAAATGTTTTATTTGTGTTTTCTCTGCCGATAAATATATGTTTGGCATCTAATTGCTCTAGTACATCTAATGCTTTCATTGGACAGTCTATTATTAACGTGCCACAGAATAAAAATGTAGGCGAATACGAAGGATCATATTGTAACCCAAAATTTATAAACGATGTATGCATTGTTAAAAAACGTAAGGGAGCAAACCTGAGCGTTGCCGATAAGTATTATCCTATAAACAGTGAGAACTCAGTATTACAAATGGAGATTGATAAGGCTTGGTGTATTGTTAAGGTGACATATTATGCTATTTCCGAAAAAGGTACGAAAGAAAAAAAGCAGATAAGACTTTTTGTTAAAGATATAAACAGTAAAGAAACCGATGAGATCGTTAATAATAAAAGTAAAACTGTAGGTTTGTTTGAGAATTGTAAAGATATAATTGAAATACAAATTATAGCTAGCAATGGCATGCCATCATATAATGGTAATCCTATTCTTTATGATATATCAAGGATGTTTGCTGGCTGTTCTTCTCTGAAAAAAGTTGAAAATTTGTCTTGTTTGCCTGTTGTATGTGTATCGTCTTTTAATTCTATGTTCGCTGGCTGTGCGAGTCTGGAAGAAATAATTTGTTCAAATAAATGGTATACGGGTTATGTTGAGGATATGAGTGATATGTTTTCGGGATGTAAAGCATTAAAAGAAATAGTAGGGCTAAAAATCTGGGATACAAGTAAGGTTAAGAATATGAGCGGAATGTTTAATGACTGTGAAAACTTAAACGAAATAAATGGCATACGTTATTGGAATGTATTTAATGTTAAAGATATGAGTTATATGTTTGGAGGTTGTAGCTCTTTAAAAGAAATAAATATATCCAAGTGGGAAACAGAAAATCTTAACGATACAGCGTATATGTTCAGCGCATGTATTTCTTTAACAAAGTTAAATTTATCTAATATGAACACACAAAATGTTATCAGAATGGAATACATGTTTAGTTTATGTAGAGAATTAAAAAGCATAGATATATCTAACTGGAATACAAGTAATGTTACAAGTATGAGGTATATGTTTGAAGGATGTGATGGACTAGAAAATATAAAAGGAATAGAAAATCTTGATACATGCAATCTTGAAGATGCGAGCTATATGTTTAATGGATGTAGCGCCTTAAAACAATTACCAAATATAGCTGAATGGAATACAATTAATGTTACTGATATGAGTTATATGTTTTGTGGATGTAGCTTATTAGAATCATTACCTTCTATTTCTAACTGGGATACAAGTAATATTACAAATATGAGCGGAATGTTTGGGAGATGTGAATCCCTAAAATCATTACCAGATATTTCTAACTGGAATACAAAGAATGTTACTAATATGAATTATATGTTTTATGGATGTAGTTCCTTAGAATCATTGTTAGATATATCTACATGGAATACAAAGAATGTAAAAGATATGAGTGGTATGTTTGCTGGTTGTGTATCCTTAAAATTATTACCAGATATATCTAGCTGGAATACAAGTAAAGTTACAAATATGAGTGGTATGTTTGCTGGGTGTGAATCCCTAAAATCATTACCAGATATATCTAAATGGAAAACAAAGAATGTTATAAATATGAATGGTATGTTTGCTGGATGTAAAGCATTATCATCATTACCAGATATATCTAAGTGGGATACAGGGAAAATTACTAATATTGGTGATATGTTTTCCAGTTGTATTTCATTATCATCTTTACCTGATATATCTAAGTGGAATACAAAGGAAGTTAAAAATATGAGTTATATGTTTAATGGATGTAGCTCATTATCATCCTTACCTGATATATCTAAGTGGAATACAAAGGAAGTTAAAAATATGAGATATATGTTTTATGGATGCAGCTCATTAGAATCATTACCAAAAATATCTAAATAGGATACAAAGAATATCCAAAATATGAGTTGTTATACACTCAAAAAATTATTATATCATAAATAAGAGCAAGAATTTTACGATGCAGGGTAATAATACGTCTACTTTCCACGACTGGTATAATAATATAGTTCGTGAAGCAGGTCTCATTGACTATTCTCCAACACGAGGATGCGTCATCTTCAAGCCATATGGATATGCTCTGTGGGAGAAAATACATCTTATTCTAGATAAAAAGATAAAAGCATTAGGGCATGAGAATGTTTATTTCCCTATGCTAATTCCAAAATCGTCTTTTGCTGTGGAAGCGCAGCATGTTCAAGGCTTTGCGAAAGAATGTGCTATTGTTACACACAGTAGGTTACAGCTCCAAGGCGAAAACGTATGTGTAGATCCTGAGTCAAGACTAAACGAAGAATATATAATCCGCCCAACATCAGAAACAGTAATATGGAATGCCTATCATGAGTGGGTACATTCTTATCGTGATTTGCCTTTGAAGTTAAACCAATGGTGTAATGTTTATAGATGGGAAATGCGTACACGCCCCTTCTTACGTACCGCAGAGTTTCTATGGCAAGAGGGACACACAGCTCATGCTAGCGAAGAAGAAGCACAAGAGGAAGTTAAAATGATACTCAACATGTATGAATCGTTCATGAAAGACTACCTTGCGCTACCTGTAGTACGTGGGCAAAAAACAGAGAAAGAGAAGTTTGCAGGAGCAGTTAAAACATTTACTCTCGAAGGGTTGATGCAAGACGGGAAAGCGCTACAATGTGGGACGGTACATTTCCTCGGTCAGAACTTCTCGCGAGCCTTTGATGTAAAGTATCTTGACAAAGACAACAATCAACAATACGCCTGGGGGACTTCATGGGGAATATCAACACGTCTTATAGGTGGTCTGATAATGACACACGGCGATGATAAAGGACTTATACTACCTCCAAACATAGCTCCTTTACAAATAGTCATAATACCAATAATAAAAGATAAAAATGAGCTAAACGCTTTTAAGAATTATGTTGAGGACATTATTGAAATGTTAGAGAAAGAAGATATAACAGTTAAATTTGATGACAGGACAGAATACCGCACAGGATATAAATTCAACGAATGGGAGAAAAAAGGTGTGCCAATACAAATACGAATTGGGATGAAGGATGTAGAGAACAATACATGCGAAATATATAGAAGAGACAATATCTCAAAAGAGATAATAAATAAGGAGGCAGTTTTTGCATATATTAAAAACCTACTGAAGGACATACAACAAAGCATCTACAATAGAGCACTACATTTTAGAGAAACACATACGTTTGCCTGCGAAGATTATAATTCCTTCGCAGATAAAGTCAAAAACAAATCAGGATTCGTTGTCTATAGATATAAACAAGAGGAGGAAGAAAGAATAAATACTGAAACATCCGCAACAGTACGTTGTCAACCCGTAGATGAAAATGGTGATATAATAGACCCAACAACAGCAATTTTCGCACAGAGCTATTAAAGCATATTCTACAGTCTAAAAACTCTTTCCTTAGAGAGAATTTTATATACAACCACATTAAAATGAGCAGTCACACATGCTCGCCACGAAGGCTAGTCCCAAGAGGAGAACATTTAAAAATAACGTAAAAAGAAAATATAGAGTATATATAACTTATGAGCATATTGCGAGAATATAAGCCGGTGGCATTTTGGTTGATATTCGTGTCATTATGGATTATTGGTTGCGATCCGAGATGTAATGACAAAGATGAGGATGAAAATAAAAAAAAGGAAAATACGAGCTGGAATAATGTATTATATAGCCCTAACAGCAACAATGGTGGTATCAATAATAACTATAATAACACTGATAATGTTAACAATGGTTTCATTAATCAAGACACAAACAAAAGAAAAAACAATGGAACTAATGACAATAATAATAAGATTAATAACTACATTAAACAGAAAAATGCTTCTATAAATGCACCTACAAAGAGAATAATTCGCAAAAATAATCAACATGCTCTAGCAAATACGGGGTCTAATTCAAATACGAATAATAATAATGGGAATATGAATATGATTCTTTTTCAAAATCAAAACAATCAAGTATATCCCCAAAATCAAAATCAAAAACAAAAGCAAAATGTAATATTTAATCAAGGGCCAAATATCAATCCAAATCCTTTTTATAATCAGATTAATAACAATAATCAACCAGTTGCAAATATTGGATTGGGATCTATTCAAAGTATGAATAATATGAATATGAATCCAAATCAAAACAATAAAATGCCCATGATGAATAATTTCATGCAAAATAATAATCAAGTATTTCCAATAAATCAAAACCAAAATCAAGCAGCTAAAAAGCCTGGTGGACCTATTTCGACTTATAAAGACCCTACTTTAATCGGATTAAACATATAGGTTCTACCTGTTACAAAAATGCTGTTTTGCAATGCTTAAGTCAAACAAAGGATTTAACAAATTATTTCTTAAATGACGACAATTATAATGAAATAATTAATAATAACATTGCCAAAAAAAATCCAAGAGCCAAAACTTTATGTCCTATATATTACAACCTAATAAAAAATTTATGGAAAAAAGATGCACCATTTAAATCATTTTCTCCTGATGAATTTATGAATTCAATTTCAGAAATGACTAAAAATGATTCAGCGAATTTTGGTTTATATGAAGCAGGCGACGCAAAAGATTTTATTATATATATCTTGGAAAGGATGCATAAAGAATTAAAGCAACCAATAAAAAATAAATTTTGGAAATTAGGTCCAAATGATCAATTAAATCAATATGATAAAAATAATGCATTCCTTCATTTTCTCGATGAATTCCACCAAGATACTTCTATTGTCTCAGAATTATTCTATGGATTCAATGAAACGACGAACGTGTGTCAATTTTGCAAAGATAAATATAATTCTAATGGCCTAATAGAACCTATTTGTTATAATTACGGAATATTTAATATATTAATATTCCCTCTTGAAGAAGTAAGAAAATACCGAGAGCAAATGATGCGAATGACTAATACTAATATCAACATTGGGGCAACGGACAATGTTGTTTATTTATTCGAGTGTTTTTTCTATAACCAAAAAACCGATTTTTTTACAGCTTATGGACCTAATGGTATAGACAACAGACAGCATTGCAATATTTGTGGTCAAACATATGACTCTGCTTATACTACGAAAATATTTGTGAGCCCTAATATTTTAGTGCTAATATTAAATAGGGGAAAAGGAAATGTATTTAATATAAAATTGGATTTTCCCTTACAATTTGATAGTACTCAATTTGTTTTGAGTAGAAGTCAAAATAAAGAAAAATATAATTTATATGGAGTTATTACGCATCTTGGCCAAAGTGGACCTAGTGGACATTTTATTGCTTCATGTAAAAGCCCAGTTGATGGGAATTGGTATCGATATAATGATGGCATTGTTAATCCAATAAAAGATGTTAAGGAAGACGTTATTGATTATGGAACTCCATATATTCTTTTTTATGAATATCAAAATCTATGAAATTTACGCCAATTAGCTTATGGTATACTCTACTATACTCTCGTAGAAGATCTACAAGCAAACATTGTACATGGAAAACATATCAGCTGTTTATAAAAAGTACTCCTCAGAATATACATATCCTATCACCTCTTTATAAAAAAGTACTCTTGAGATTCTTTATAGCCTAATGGAATATTGTAATATATATAACTTATGACCATGTTGCGAGAATATAAGTCTGTTGTATTTTGGTTGCTATTCGTATCATTATGGATTATTGGCTACTATCCGTGCTGTAATGTGGAAGATTGTTTTTCCAGGATTGAAACACCACAATGTTTTGATGATTTTAGGAGCTATATTCTAGAGTCAATGCGCAACAAAAAGAAATGGACATATTTTAAGATTACAATTACACCCGATGATATAAATACGAAGATATCACTTAGAACAAGAGAGATTGTAAGCGAGGAATACATTCATGATGCAAACAAAGGGAATAAAAAAGGGAGCGTAAACAATATTTACACTTGGCAAAATGATATTGATGAAAATGAAAATGTAATATTAAAAAATTTTAACCATAATTTGAATGCTTTTATTGTAGGATACTCAGATGTAAACTTCACAGTTGGGAATATTATAAATGCGGGGAATAAAGAAGAAGGCAATAAAACATATTATTATGTTCTGGTCAACGATATAACACACAGGGCGGACGTTTATAAATCATTGTTTAGCGCTTTAGAGAACACGGCAAACATTAACAAATTCAGTTATTCAATAGAGATAATCGATGCAAACACCACAGAAGTTACTGATATGAGTTATATGTTTAGGGGATGTAAGAATTTAACAGAAATAGTAGGACTAGATAAATGGGAAACAGGTAGTGTTACAGATATGAGTGCTATGTTTTATGGATGTTATAATTTAAAATCATTACCAGATAATATCTCCAACTGGCATACAAATAAAGTTACAAATATGAGCAATATGTTTGCTTGGTGTGGATCCTTAAAATCATTACCAGATATATCTTACTGGGATACAAGTAAGGTTACAAATATGAGTTCCATGTTTTGGGAATGTGAATCCTTAAAATCATTACCAAAAATATCTAACTGGAAAACAAATAATGTTATAAATATGAGTGGTATGTTTTGTAGATGTAAGGCATTAACAGAATTACCAGATATTTCTAACTGGGATACAAGTAAGGTTACAAATATGGGATGTATGTTTTATGGATGTTATAATTTAGAATCATTACCAGATCTATCCAAATGGGATACAAGTAAGGTTACAAATATGAGTAATATGTTTGATGAATGTAGGAAGTTAAAAGTAAGCTTAACCTACTCGGGCAATGAAAATATGAGAATTCTTACTAATATACTTGAAGAATGTAGTGAACTAGAAATAAAATTAAGCATTTGGGATGATGCTATTAAGGGAATATTAAAGAAAAAATATAATTGTAAATTAATTTTAAATGTATCAGAAATGAAAAAAATACCAACAGATATGAGTGATATGTTTTGTGGATGTAAAGCATTAACAGCAATAAAAGGGTTAGGAGGATGGAATACAAAGGAAGTTACTGATATGAGTGGTATGTTTAAGGGATGTGAAAATTTAACAAAGATAGAAGGTTTAGAAAAATGGACTACAAATAAAGTTACAAACATGAGGAGTATGTTTTCTGGATGTAATAAATTAGAATCATTACCTGATGGGATATCTGGCTGGGATACAAAAAGTGTTACAGATATGAGTTATATGTTTCATGAGTGTAAAGCATTAAAACAATTACCTGATATGTCTAAGTGGAATACAAGTAATGTTAGTAATATGAATGATATGTTTTATGGATGTGAGAATTTAATAGAGATAAAAGGAATTGATAACTGGGATACAAAGAATGTTACTGATATGAGTTATATGTTTTCGTGGTGTGAATCCTTAGAAACATTACCAAATATATCTAAGTGGAATACAAAGAAGGTTAAAAATATGGAAGGTATGTTTTCTTTTTGTAAAAAATTACAACCAAGTTTTACCTACTCGGGCGAGAAAAACATTAAAATCCTCAAAGCTATACTTGAAGAATGTAGTGAACTAGAAATAAAATTAAGCATTTGGGATAACACTATTAAAAAAATATTAAAGGAAAAATATAATTGTGGCGTAACTTTAAATGTATCAGGAATGAAAAGGCCAAAAAAGATGAGCGAAATGTTTATGGGATGTAAAGCATTAACAGAAATAAAAGGGCTAGGAGGATGGAAGACAGAGAATGTTACTGATATGAGTTATATGTTTTATAATTGTGAGAATTTAACAAATATAGAAGGTATAGGAGTATGGGATACAGGTAAGGTTACAAATATGAGCAGTATGTTTTATGGTTGTAGCTCCTTAGAACAATTACCTGATGGGATATCTGGCTGGGATACAAAAAGTGTTACAGATATGAGTTATATGTTTTATGAATGTGGTAAATTAACAGAAATACCAGATATATCCAAATGGCATATAGAAAAAGTTACTAATATGAGTTATATGTTTTGTGGATGTAGATTATTAGAATCATTACCATATGATATATACAAATGGAAAACGGAGGAAGTTACAAATATGAGTTATATGTTTGCTTGTTGTGAATCATTTAAATCATTACCAGATATATCTAAATGGGATACAAGTAAGGTTACTGGCATGAATCATATGTTTTATAATTGTAATTCATTAATATCTTTACCAGATATATCCAAATGGGATACAAGTAGTGTTACAAATATGAGTGGTATGTTTAGTGGCTGTAGTAAGTTAACAAAAATAGTATTTGGAGAAAAATGGAATACAGAGAATGTTACAGATATGAGAGATATGTTTTGTGGATGTAAGAAATTAACAGAAATAGAAGGTCTAGAAAAATGGAATACCAGTAATGTTGAGAATATGTATGGCATGTTTGCATGCTGTAGCGCCTTAAAACAATTACCAAATATAGCTGGATGGAATACAATTAATGTTACTGATATGAGAGGTATGTTTTATAAGTGTAGTTCATTAGAATCATTACAAGATATATCTAACTGGGATACAAGTAATGTTACAAATATGGAAGATATGTTTTATGAATGTAGTTCCTTTGAAAAAATAAATCTTGATGGCTGGAATATTAAGAACACTAATACTCTTACTGCTATACTACTTAAAAGATATAATAATATAAAAATAGAAATAAGCATTTGGAACAAAGGCTTTAACAAAGTATTTGGTAAACGTTATAATTGTAACGTAACTTTAGATGTATCAAGAATGAAAATAGAGCCAACAGAAATGAAAGAATTGTTTAGTGGATGTATGGCATTAACAGAAATAATAGGGCTAGATAAATGGGAAACAAAGGAAGTTACTGATATGAGTGGTATGTTTAAAGGATGTGAGAAATTAACAAAGATAGAAGGTATAGAAAATTGGACCACAAATAACGTTACAAATATGAGTGGTATGTTTTATGGTTGTAAGGAGTTAGAGAAATTACCAGATTATATATCCAAATGGGATACAAGTAATGTTAAGAATATGGAAGGTATGTTTTATTGGTGTACACATTTAACAAACTTACCTGATATATCTAAATGGAATACAAGTAATGTTACTAATATGAAATGTATGTTTTGTGGATGTTATAATTTAAAATCATTACCTGATATATTCAAATGGAATACAAGTAAGGTTATAAATATGGGAAGTATGTTTTATGGATGTAATGCATTAACAGAATTACCAGATATATCTAAATGGGATACAGGTAATGTTAAGAATATGGAAGGTATGTTTTATGGTTGTAGTTCATTAAAAAAATTACTTGATATATCTAACTGGGATACAAAAAATGTCACAGATATGTATGGTATGTTTAGTGGATGTGGTTCATTAAAAGAATTAAAATTTGGAGACAAGTGGAACACAGGTAATGTTACTAATATTGGTAATATGTTTTATGAGTGTAAATCCTTAAAATCACTAGATATATCTAACTGGAATACAAGTAAGGTTACTAATATGAGTTGGGTGTTTGGTGGATGTGAAAAATTAACAGAAATAGTAGGACTAGATAATTGGAATACAAAGAATGTTAAGAATATGCATGGTATGTTTTATGGATGTAGTTCCTTAAAATCACTAGATATGTCTAACTGGAATACAGGTAAGGTTACAAATATGGAAGGTATGTTTAATGGATGTAGATCATTAACAGGAATAAAATTGTCAGATAACTGGAATACAATTAATGTTACTGATATGAGTGGTATGTTTGAGGGATGTGAGAAGTTAGAGAAATTACCAGATATATCTAACTGGAAAACAGATAAAGTTACAAATATGAGGAGTATGTTTCATGGTTGTAGCTCCCTAAAACAAATACCTGATATATCTAAGTGGGATACAAAGAATATTACTGATATGAGAGATATGTTTCGTGGATGTTATAATTTAGAATCATTACCAGATATATCCAAATGGAATACAAGTGGTGTTACAGATATGAGTGATATATTTTATGGATGTGAGAATTTAAAAAAAATACCAGATAATTTTAAGTAAGATCTCTTATCATGTTTTATATAATCTGTAATAGGTGTATTTCAGCAGATTTTTTATAGCCTAATGGAATATAGAATATATTTAACTTATGATCCTATTGCGAAAATATAAGTCTGGGGTTTTTTGGTTGATATTCGTGTCTTTATGGATTATTGGTTGCGATCCGAGATGTAATGACGAAGATGAAGATGAAATAATTAAAGAAAATGAAAATAATGAAAAGAATGAGGAATATGGAACCAAAGAAAATGAAAATAATGAAAAGAAGGAGGAAGATGGAACTAAAAAAGAGGAAAAAATAAGAAAAGAAAATGAAGAAAGAATTAAAAGAGAAGAAGAAGAGGAAGATGGAACTAAAGAAAATGAAAATAATGAAAAGAATGAGGAAGATGGAACTAAAGAAAAGGAAAATAACATCGAAAATAATTACAATGAAAATAACAATAGTATCATTAACAACCATTCGGAAATCCATAACGAAGATATTAATGATGATATAAAGAGTCAGGGTACATGGACGATTTTTAAGATTATCATTACTCCAGGCGGAGGTGCTATAAAACTGAACAATTTTGAAATAGAAGATATTGTATCAAAGGAATATATTAATAATGAGAATAATAAAGCTAACGCTTTACTTTTAAATGAAAAACAAGCACAAAAAATAGGAATAAACAACAACGAAAATGATAAAAATGATAATAAAGATAACAATGAAAACACATATTATGTTCTGGTCAACGACATAACATCCAAGAAAAATGAACAAAATCAATATGTTCCACTGTTTAGAGCTTTAGAGAAAACGGCAATAGATAAAGACTTTACTTATTCAATAGAGATAATTGATGCAAACACCACAGAAGTTACTAATATGAGTCACATGTTTGACAGATGTACGAAGTTAAAATCATTAACAAATATATCCAAATGGGATACAAAGAATGTTACTGATATGAATGGTATGTTTTATCGGTGTGAAGCATTAACAAACTTACCTGATATATCTGGATGGGATACAAGTAAGGTTAAAAATATGAGTTCCATGTTTTGTGAATGTGAATCCTTAAAATCATTACCAGATCTATCTAAATGGAATACGAATAAAGTTACAGATACGAAATGTATGTTTTATGAGTGTAGTTCATTAAAATCATTACCTGATATATCTAACTGGGATACAAGTAAGGTTACAAATATGGTATGTATGTTTTGTGGATGTAAGGCATTAACAGAATTACCAGATATATCAAAATGGGATACAAGTAAGGTTACAAATATGAATGGTATGTTTTCGTGGTGTGAAGCATTAACAAACTTACCAGATATATCTAAGTGGAATACAAAGAATGTTACTAATATGAATGGTATGTTTTCGTGGTGTGAAGCATTAACAAACTTACCTGATATATCTGGATGGGATACAAAAAATGTTACTGATATGAAATGTATGTTTTGTGGATGTTATAATTTAAATTCATTACCTGATATATCTAAATGGGATACAGGTAATGTTACAAATATGGGAAGTATGTTTTATGGGTGTAAAGCATTAACGAAGCTACAGAATATATCTGGATGGAATACAAAAAATGTTAAAGATATGTGTTGGATGTTTTGTGGATGTAAGGCATTAACAGAATTACCAGATATATCCAAATGGGATACAAGTAAGGTTACAAATATGGAAAGTATGTTTTATTATTGTAAATCTTTAGAATCATTACCAGATATATCCAAATGGAATACAAATAATGTTACTAATATGGAATGTATGTTTTGTGAATGTGAATCCTTAAAGTCCTTACCAGATATATCAAAATGGGATACAGATAATGTTACTGACATGAGCGAAATGTTTAGTAAATGTAAAGCATTAGAGAATTTACCAGATATATCTAGATGGAAAATAGATAATGTTACTGATATGAAAAATATGTTTAGTGAATGTAGTTCCTTAAAAGAAATAAATTTTAAGGAATGGCAGAATTTTACAATGTGTACTGCTATACTTGAAGAATGTAAAAATCTAGTAATAAAAACGAGTAAATGGAATAAAGACATTAAGGAAATACTATCGAAAGATTATGGCAAAGACTCTTCAATAACATTAGATGTATCAGAAATGGATATAAATAAACTCACAGATATGAGGCACATGTTTGAAGGATGTAATGCATTAACAAAAATAGTATTGGGAGAAAACTGGAATACAAGTAAGGTTACTAATATGAGTTGGATGTTTGATGGATGTAAAGCATTAAAAGAAATAGTAGGGCTAGAAAACTGGAAAACAGATAATGTTAAGAATAGGTATGGTATGTTTTCTAACTGTAAAAATCTAGTAATAAAACCGCGTAAATGGAATAAAGATATTAAGAAAATACTATCGCAATATTATGATGACTCTTCAATAATATTAGATGTATCAGTTTTAGATTTAACTGATTTTAAAGAAAGTATGAAGGAAATGTTTTGTGGATGCAAGGCTATAACGAAAATAGTGGGGCTAAATAACGATAACTGGAATACAAGTAATGTTACTGATATGAGTGATATGTTTAGTGGATGTGAGAAATTAACAGAAATAAAAGGTTTAGATAAGTGGAATACAAGTAAGGTCGAGAATATGAAAGGTATGTTTAAAGGATGTGAAAATTTAAAATCATTACCACCTGATATATCTAAATGGAATACAAGTAAGGTTACAGATATGAGTGGTATGTTTAATGGATGTAAGAATTTAGAATCCT
>Ga0256407_10005121_pt1 | contig 21321 bp, 13 predicted proteins | sample RumenRJG_04DNA_FD_193489 | JGI IMG/M metagenome (GOLD analysis project Ga0256407, IMG submission 193489) | Bovine rumen microbial communities from Lethbridge, Alberta, Canada - RJG_04 | ecosystem: Host-associated > Mammals > Digestive system > Stomach > Rumen | place: Canada: Alberta... | reverse complement strand
TTGTCCTGAACCAAGCTGAGATGGTTGACTGAGTGAGACCTGATTTTTCTGATAGCTGATATTCTGACCAATTTCGTTCAAGACGAAGCGAGCGAATTCTTTATAACACATCCATATTCACAATATATTTACTTCATAATTTCGTTGTAAAATATGCCTTTCGGAATGAAACTACAGTTGAGGAAAGCCTTCTTGCAAAAAAGAAAGGTGAACGAGGGGATAAAAGTATATTTGACTGGATTGTGACATCTAAAAATTATGCAACTGTTCCTTTTGATATGTGGCGATATGCAAATTTCATAAATAATCGTCATCCAGAAGCTAATATTTATCAATAAAACTACGGTCAAAAGTCAGGTGAACTTTTCCCTAAAGTTCGGTGAGTTATGGACAAAAGTCAGATGAATTTTCGTCTAAAGTTCGGTGAGTTACGGACAAAAGTTAGGTGAACTTTAGTCCGTAGCCCTACTGACTTTGCAGAGCAGTTAATATAAAATGATTTCCCATTTCAAAAATCCTCTGCTTCTTCCGATAATAAACCGTGAGCATATCTTCTGATTTTGATTCTTTCGATTCCGATTCTTTTCAAAAATATATCGCCTCGGATTGTGACAGGCTTTCTTTTTTGCAGAATTATCTTTCTGAGCGGGGCGTTTCTTCTTCCGTGATTCCTCTGGGCGAAAAAAAACACCTTTACGTCAATTTTCCATCGACGGCTTATAATCCAATGTTCAAAGTCAAGACGATAATCTCTCACTATGATCGTGTTGCCGGAAGTCCCGGGGCGAACGATAATTCTCTGGCTAATTTTGCGCTTGCTGATTTTGCTTCCGCTCTTTGTAAATCCCGGCAAGTCCACAATGTCCGCATTTTTTTTACTGACGGCGAGGAGCTTGGTGCGGAAGGTGTTTCTTCTCAGGGGGCTTTTGCTCTGGCGGATTTGTTCAGAAAACTTGGAATCGTGAACGATGATGTCTACGTCTTTGATGCCTGCGGGCGTGGGGAAGTGGCGATTCTGGCTCGTGCGGGCCTGGATTCAAAGATTGCCGGGCAGTTCAAAAAAAAGTTTCTTGATTTGTACGAGCGAACCCAAAATTTGCTCAGAAAATCAATGCCTAATTCGTGGATGACTCTTCCTGTTCCATACAGCGACAACGCGGGCTTCCTTGCCTGTGGAATTCCTGCCGTTGCAATTACTTTTTTGCCAAAAGATGAAGTTTCCTTCTATTATAGTAATCTTATGGCGGACAAAAATCTTGAAAAGGCGGTGATGAATTGTCGCATTGATTCTGAGCCCAAGAACGCGACCGACCTTTCAATTCAGAAATTCAAATACATAGAAAAAATGCCCAAAACCTGGCGGCTTTTCCACACCGAATACGACAATTATCTGAGCCTCACGCCGGAAAGCTGCGCTCTGATAAAAAAAATCCTCACGCAGATTGCTGAAACAAAAACAATTGCGTGAGGAAAATTTAAAGCCAGTAAAACCTGCGTCTAGGCCTTTTCTCCAAGTTGTTTTTTAAGCTCGATTGTCTGGTTTGTTTGTCTTAAAAGACGCTGGGCCAGCATTTTGCTCAAAAAGATTCCGTAGTGAGGGTTCTTTCGAATCATAAGAAGAAAATCTGCTTTTGGAATTCGGATGAGACGGCAGTCACCAACGGCGAGAATTGTTGCAGTGCGGCGGTCGTTTAAAAGGAATGCCATCTCTCCGATGAACAAATCGTTTGGTGTAAGCACTGTCGCGAGTTTTTTGTTTGCATAAACGGCGAATCTTCCCGAAAGAATGAAGAAAAGGTCGTTGCTGTATTCACCTTCGCGGCAAACAACCTGCTTGTCTTTGTATTCAATAGTCTCGAATTGGGTCATTTTGCCAGGAACGGCTGAAGATGTGTTCTTGAGGTTTGCGATTGAGAAAGTGACTTCGTTGCCTTTTTCGTTGTAAGTCAATGATTGAACGACGCTTTTGCTCAAAGAAATTCCACGGCCATGAAGCATGGTGTCATCTACTTCGCTTTTTGCCATGTGACTTCTCCAGTCAAAACCGTTTCCGTCGTCGGCAATCGTGAATTTTGAGGATGTTGTGCCGATATCGTAAGAAATCTTTATTCGTCTTTTGGCATAGTGCGGGTCTTTTGCCCTTTCCTGAATGAGTTCTATCATGTTGCCGCCCTTGCCAAGCCATTCAGTTTTTGTGTCGTAGTCGATTTCAAGGTTGCCGTGTTCCAGCGCATTTGTGACAAGCTCGCTGAAAGTCATTTGCAGGCTGAATCGTTCTTCATCGGTAATTCGGTTGGTGTTGTAAAGATAGTTTACAAGAAAGTTCGTGTAGAAAAGTGAATCCATTGAGTCATTGCCGAATATGAAGGAGCCTGATTCTTCGCTGCCGATGATGTCTCGCATACCTCGGTTGAAAAGAAAACGCTGGTTCTGGTAGAGGATGCGAAGAATTCTTACGAAGTGATTTTGAAAATCAATGATTGTCTGAATGGCAAGAATGTTCGGATTCTTACGGTGTTCAAGTTCCTCAATCTGCTTGTGATTCTGGCAAACCGCAATTACGCCACCGTAGTGAAGCCATGTGTCGTCAGCAATATTCTGAAGGATTTTTTCGCAGTCAATGTTTTCGGATGTAAAGTCTATGACCTTTATTTCTGGAAGCTCATAATCAATATAGCGGATGATTTCTTCTGTTGAATCGAATATATCGGTTGTGAAAAAAGACGGATACAATTCGCAAGCATTTTTTACAGTGTTTATTACAGTTTGGTTTGAAGATGCTGTTAATACTTTTCTCATAGCTTAAATTATAGTAAAAAAACATCTTTTATAGAAGATAAACACAGTGTCTGTTTTTCACTTTTTGGCACTAATTTTCTGCTGAATAGTTAAAAATCTTGCAAGAAAATTCTAAATTCTATAGCAGAGCAATTGATTTTGTGCTAATATAAGTCAGAATTTTTTGTATAAATGCAAAGGAGTATTTCAGATGGCTGAAGAAAAAACTGAACTTTCAGAACCACAGAAAGAAATCAATGAGCTTGTTGCAAAAGCTCAGAAGGCGTTGGAAGCATATGCTTCTTACGATCAGGAAAAGATTGACTACATCGTTGCAAAAGCCAGTGTTGCTGCTCTCGATCAGCACGGTGTACTTGCAAAACTTGCAGTAGAAGAGACAAAACGCGGCGTTTTTGAAGATAAAGCCACAAAGAATCTCTTTGCCTGTGAGTATGTTGTAAACCACATGCGCCACCTCAAAACTGTCGGTGTTATTGAAGATAACGATGTAACTGGCGTTGTAAAAATCGCAGAGCCAGTAGGTGTTGTAGCTGGTCTTACACCTGTTACAAACCCAACTTCAACAGCTATTTTCAAATCTCTCATTTGTTTGAAGACTCGAAACCCAATCATCTTCTCATTCCACCCAAGTGCAATCAACTGTTCTATCGCCGCTGCAAAAGTAGTTTATGATGCTGCTGTAAAAGCTGGTGCTCCAAAAGATTGTATCCAGTGGATCGTTGATCCGTCACTCGAAAAAACAAATCTCCTCATTGGTCACCCAGGTGTTGCTACAATCTTGGCAACTGGTGGTAACGCAATGGTTCGCGCTGCTTACTCTCAGGGTAAACCGGCTCTCGGTGTAGGTGCTGGTAACGTTCCTGCATACGTTGAGAAAACTTGCAACCTCAAACAGGCTATCAACGATATCGTAATGTCAAAAGCATTCGATAACGGTATGATTTGTGCTTCTGAGCAGGGTGCAATCATCGATAAAGAAATCTACAATGACGCAATCAAAACATTCAAAGAGTACCGTGCATATCTTTGTAACGACAAAGAAAAGAAAATGCTCGAGAAATACATGTTCGGCGTAGATGGCGACCCAACAGTTGCAAAACTCAACTCTGTCGTTCCAGGTATGAACCCAGTTGTTCTCGCTAAGAACGCAGGTTTCGATATTCCAGAGCGCACAAGCATCATCCTTGCTGAGTGTAAAGAAGTTGGCGTCAACGAGCCACTCACTCGCGAGAAGCTTTCTCCAGTTTTGGCAGTTCTCAAGGCTTCTTCTACAGAAGACGGTATGAACAAGGCAAAACAGTTCCTCGAATTCGGTGGTCTCGGTCACTCAGCTGCAATCCACACAACTAACAAAGAGCTTGCAGAGAAATTCGGCGATCTCGTTCCTGCTATCCGCGTAATCTGGAACTCTCCATCAACATTCGGTGGTATCGGTAACGTATACAACGCATTCATCCCATCTCTTACACTTGGTTGTGGTTCTTACGGACACAACTCAACAGACGACAACGTAAGTGCTGTTAACCTCTTGAACGTTAAAAAATTGGGTAGGAGACGAAATAATATGCAGTGGTTCAAAGTACCATCAAAAATCTTCTTTGAGCGTGACTCAATCGAGTACATCCACCAGATGAAGGATGTTCACAAAGTTATCATCGTAACAGACCGCTCTATGGTTGAGCTTGGCTTCGTTGACAAAATCACTGATCAGCTCAAACTCCGCCGCGATCCTGTTCAGTACCAGCTCTTCTGCGACGTTGAGCCGGATCCATCAATCCAGACTGTACGCGAAGGCGTTGAGCTTATGCGCACATTCGCTCCAGATACAATCATCGCTCTTGGTGGTGGTTCTTCTATGGACTGTGCTAAAGGTATGTGGCTCTTCTACGAGTACCCAGAAGTTGACTTCAACGACCTCAAACAGAAATTCATGGATATCCGTAAGCGTGCTTTCCGCTACCCAGACTTGGGCAAAAAGGCTCAGCTCGTTTGTATCCCAACTACATCTGGTACAGGTTCAGAGGTTACTCCGTTCGCTGTTATCACAGACAAAACAGAGCACAAGAAGTATCCTCTCGCTGACTACTCACTCACACCAACAATCGCTATCGTTGACCCGACATTCACTTATGGCTTGCCAAAGAAGATCGTTGCCGATACAGGTATGGACGTTCTTACACACGCAACAGAAGCTTATGTTTCAACAATGGCTAACGACTACACAGACGGTCTCTGTATCCAGGCTATCAAGATGGTATTCCAGTACCTCGAGAGAAGCTACAACAACGGTGGTGCCGACACAGAAGCTCGCGAGAAGATGCACAATGCTTCTTGTCTCGCAGGTATGGCATTCGCAAATGCATTCCTCGGTATGAACCACTCTATGGCTCACAAGATTGGTGGTGAGTTCCACGTTCCACACGGACGTGCAAACGCTATCCTCTTGCCATTCACAATCCGTTACAACGGTACACAGCCAGACAAGCTCTCAACATGGCCAAAATACAACTACTTCAAGGCTGCTGAGCGATACTGCGAGCTTGCTCGTATGCTCGGTCTCCCAGCAAAAACAATTGAAGAGGGCGTAGAGTCTTATGCTAAGGCTTGTGGTGAGCTCGGTATGCGCTTGGGCATCGTCATGAACTTCAAGGGACAGGGCTTGGATGAAAAAGAGTATCTCGCTAACGTTGAGAAACTCGCTTACCTCGCTTACGAGGATCAGTGTTCTCCAGTTAACCCACGTGTTCCACTCGTTGAGGACATGAAGAAGATTCTTACAGACGCTTACTACACTGAAGAGTTTGTCGAAAAACAGTAAACTGTTTTTCTTACAAGAACGGCAATGCCGTTCTTGGTCGAGAAAAAGTAATTGCTGATTAGCATAAAAAAACTCCGTCACTTGTTTGTGGCGGAGTTTTTTTTATGCCTCAAAACAGCACGGCTCTGGCTATTGTGAAGTAGACCATGAGGCTTGTGGCATCTACAATCGTGGTGATGAACGGCCCTGACATTACGACCGGATCTGCGTGAAGGCGTTTCGCAAAAATTGGCAGGACACAGCCAATCATTTTTGAGACCAGAACTGTTACAATCATCGCGGCACAGACGACAAGAGCAACCGGAAGCGTTATTCCGCTGTTGTGCAGAAGAGTGCGGTCAATAAAAATTATTTTTGCAAAGCAGACTGCGGCGAGCGACGTTCCGCACAGAAAGGCAACGCGCATTTCCTTCCAGATGATTTTCGGCAAGTCTCTGAAGGAAACTTCTCCGAGCGTTAAAGCCCTTATAATCGTGACCGATGACTGGGAGCCGGAATTTCCGCCGGTGTCCATGAGCATGGGAATGAAGGTGGTGAGGGCTACCTGAACGGCAAGCGCGTTTTCAAAGCCTGTGATAATCATTCCTGTGAAAGTCGCGCTGACCATCAGAACCAAAAGCCAGAAAATCCTGTGGCGGAACAAGTCCACCGGCGTTGAGCGCAGGTAAGGTTTTCCTGTCTGAGCGGGAATGCTGCTTATTTCAATTAATTCTTCTGCCCTGCCTGTAGGAATCAGCCCCATCAGAAGCGGAATGTGCTTTTCTTCTACCCGGTTAAAAAGGGCAGTCAGGTCTTTTACTGTCATTGCAGAAAAAATGTCCTGGATTGTTGAATACTGCTTTGCTTCCAGAAGATGCTGAATCATCTCCTCGATTTTGAAATCGAATTCCATCATTGCGTTTCGCATGAGAAATGAGAATTGTAAGTGTGGCTTGATTTAGAGCGGGAGAATATGGCAGGAAGCCGTGAGGTGCTTTGCTTTTTTGCCGCTCAAAAACGAGCCGGAACTACTGTCATTGCCCATTGCTTCCTTCATATAAATAATTTTCGGGCATTATACAAAATACGCAGGTCTGTGTCTATGAACTCAATAATTGTATTCCAAGACCACAGGCGGAGAGCAGCGAATCCACGCTTTTAGCTCCGTGTTTATGAGCCGCGAGTGCGATGATTTTGCCGCAGGTGCGCGAATCGTCGAGTGCGTCATGGGCGTTGTACTGAATGTCGAAATGTTCTCCCAAAAAAGTGAGCCTGTGACAATCCAGATCTGGCCACGTTTTCTGTGCCACCCGAAGCGAGTCAAAGTAGCGGAAATCGCTCATTTCCATTCCATAGTATTCATAGCACGAACGGATTACGCCCATGTCGAACCTTGCGTTGTGAGCCACGAGAGGAAAATCGGGCGTTTTTGCAAGGAAGGGAAGCACGAGCGTGTCCCATACTTCCGGGAACTGAGGCTTGTCCCTCACGTCGTCGTAGCTGATGTGGTGGATTTCTTCAGTCCATTCGGGGATAAAATACATTTTTGCAGGTCGGATGAGCGAATGAACGCTGTCCGTTTCCTTGCCGTCAACAAAGCGCACCAAACCCACAGAACATGCACTGTTAGGATAACTGTTCGCCGTCTCAAAGTCAATCGCAATATAATCCAATGACATAATCACCCCTCTAGGAGTCTAACTCTTAGGAGTTAAACTCCTCGAATTCCTCTTTGTGAGTGAGATAATAATCAGGAGTATGACCAAGACAGTCTTTTGCCTTGGCAATATCTTTGGCGTTTAAAAACATATTTGTCATTTCGTAAACCTGTCTGTCTGTATTTGCAGCCGCGTAGTGAAGGACATTCCGATTCTTGTCATCTCTGTAATGTTCGTCTGCTCCTTGATCCATAAGCTCAACTACACAGGCTGCCTGTGATTCCTTTGCCGCATGCATAAGTGCTGTAGCCCCATTTTCATCTCTGAGATTCAAGTCGTAGCCAGCCTTTTTAAGTGCCTCAAAAACACCATAACCAGTGTTCCTGTAGGCAAGCATCAGATGCTCAAGCTGCATCTTCTTTAAGTAAACGGAGAGCGTTCTGCCGGAGCCTGCCTTAGAAAGTGCCCTTTCCAGACAGGTTTCTCCATCGTTGTTTTTTTCGCTTGTGGAGAAATATTTTTTCAGCCATTCTGCAGGAGAAGGATCCCAGTTCATTGCAGCAAGATGAAACGCCGTATCTCCGTTAGGCGCGCGTTCGTGAATGTCGCTTCCCGCATTAACAAGACTATCCAGAACGTCAGTGTTTTTCTGATCCATGGCGGCGTTCAGAAAAGGCGTGTAGCCGTAGTTATCCCTGTCCTTTACAGACAGCCCCTGCTGAATGAAAAACCGCGTTATTTCTGCATAAGGATTGTTTTTTGCAGCCATGATAAGAACTGATTCTCCGAAAGCAGTTTTTGCATTGATGTCAGCACCAGCTTTAAGCAGCTTTTTGATGACTTTTAAGCTGCATGAAGCGGACGCGGCGGCAATAAGCGGAGTTGAGCCCCGTTTGTTCCGGGCTTCAAGAGAAAGCCCCTTGTCAATGAAGAACTGTACCACGTTTGGATGGCAGGAAGCAGCCGCATGGTGCAGAAGCGTGTTCCAATTTTCGTCTGTATAAGAAATGTCTCCTCCAAGTTCGATTGCACGTTCTACGAAAGCCGGAATTTTTGCTTTTTCTGCCGTAAGCAGCAGAAGCTTGTTTTTAAGCTTCTGTGAGTCTTTGCAAAATTGCTCGGCAAGTGTGTCAAACAGCATTTTATTCTCAGTTTTAATAGCGTACTCAAACATTTCTCCGGTTTCTTTGCTGAATTCTTTCATAGTTTACTCCTATAAAAAGTCAAGAAGATTGTTTCAACAATCGATTAACTTTTATAAGCCACTTCGCAATGAAATGAGAAGTGGCAGTAAAATAAGCAAGTTTGCAACGCAAACTTGTCAAGATAAAAAGCCGACGCTATTTTTGGCGGCTTTTTATCCTAACTCCTTGCACGGCTTTCCGTGCTGTAAGTCCAATAATAGCCGCCTTCATTATCAAATCGTGATAGCGGATAAAAAAGATTTTAAAAAAAAGATGGACAAAAATAGCTCCTTATACTATTATACATTTTAGGAATTAGATTCCGAATTTGTATAAAATGAAGTGTCTATATGTCTTATATTAGGTCTGGAAAACCGTATCTGCAATATCTTTCCGGGCATTTTCCAGCGGTGGTCATAACTGGTGCCCGTCAGGTTGGAAAATCAACTCTGATTAAGGAATTTGCTTCAGAAATTGGTGGAATTCAATATGTCACATTGGATTACCCTGTTTTGCGAAATCTTGCCAAGACAGATCCTGAGCTTTTTTTGCAGCAGTACAAGTCTCCTGTAATAATCGATGAGATTCAGTATGCACCGGAACTTCTTCCGTATATAAAAATCAAAATCGACGAGAACCGTTCTAACGGCATGTATTATCTTACAGGAAGCCAGATGTTCCGCCTTATGAAGCATGTAAGCGAATCTCTTGCAGGCCGTGTCGGAATCTTACAGCTTTTTGGTTTGAGCCGTGCTGAAATTCTTGGAACAGAAGAAAAACCTTTTCTGCCAGATACAGTAAGCAACATGTTTGTTCAAGAGTTCCCGGAGACAATAACGAGCATCTTTGACAAAATCTATCGTGGAACTTTCCCGCAGATGATTGTAGATCCGGAACTTACCCCAGAGGCATACTTTGGTGAGTATTTGCAGACCTATCTTGAGCGTGATATTCGTGAGCTTATAGAAATTAAGAATGAGCGCAAATTCCTGCAGTTCCTTTCCTGTGTGGCGGCTCGGACTGGTCAGGAATTGAATCTGAGCGATATTGCAAAAGATGTCGGGATTGATTCAAAAACGGCGGACAGCTGGCTTTCACTGCTTGTTACTTCGGGAATACTTGTGCTTTTGCAGCCATATTCTGGAAACACTATTAAACGAATTGTAAAACGACCAAAGCTTTACATGATGGATACTGGCCTTGCCTGTTATTTGGGGCTTTGGAACAATCCTCGTGCGCTTGAAATTTCTGCTCAAGCCGGCAATTTCTTTGAAACATATGTTGTCTCGGAAATCATAAAGACCTACACGAACAAAGGAATTGACATTCGAAGCAGGTTTTCATATTACCGGGATAACAACGGAAAAGAAATTGACTTGCTTATTGAAGAAAACGATATGCTTTATCCAATCGAAATAAAAAAGAGTGCAAATCCAGGAAAAGAAGCACTCAAAAACTTTTCTGTCCTTGATAGCTTGAATAAAAAAATAGGAAAAGGATGTGTCATTTGCCTTTCTTCAATGCCTGTCCCTCTGGATGCAAATAATATGCTGATACCCATTTCTGCAATTTGACGAACAGCGTACTCAAACATTTTTCTGATTTCTTTGCTAAATCCATGATATAATTTAAAATATGAAAAAAAATGACGGACATATTCCCCAGCTGAACAAAAAAATGCTGGAAAGGCTCATCATAATCCACAACGCCATAAAGGCGGGCGGATTTCCGAACAACGAACGCTTACGGACTATATACTGCCAGAAAACAGGCTACGGCAAAGTGGGCGAGGCGACAATCAACCGCGACATAGACACGCTCAGAACTTACTTCCATGCACCCCTTGAATTCGACAGAAGCAGGGGCGGATATTACTACACGGACGACAATTTCGATTTTGCCCTGAACAACATTTCCGCCGAGGATGTGTTTTATCTTTCTGCGGCAAAGACCTTGCTTTCAAGCTTTGAAGGAAGCCCTGTCTACGAGGCTATTTCCAACGTAATAGACTTTGTGGCAGACACACAGGGAGTGGGAAAAAGCTCCCTTCTTGAACGCATAGCCGTGCCTCCTTCTCCCCGGGTCGTAACGGAAGAAAGCGTATGGAAGCTGATTCTCAAAGCATTGCAGGAAAACCGCGTGATAGAATTTGAATACACTGGCAGGTGGAATGCCGAAACAATGCGCCGCCGTGTGCGTCCGTACCAACTGCTCCTTTCTGACGGTCAGTGCTTTCTTTTTGGCTGGAGCGAGGAGCGGTCGGGCGAAAGGCTTTTTGCACTCGGAAAAATAAAATCCCCTGTTCTTACGGCGGACACCTTTACGCTTCTTGATGATTTTGACTTTTCCTCACGGTGCGGAGGCGGCAAGTTCGGTGCCTTTGCGGGCGAGGACAGCGTTGATTTTGTAATTGATTTTTATGCCAGTTCCCGCGAATACGTAAAAAGCTGCATCTGGGCGGACAACCAGACTTTCACGGACTTTGACGGCGAGGACAAGACCCGAATCTCCTTTTCTTCAACTCAGGTGCTGAAAGTGCAGGAATGGGTGCTTTCGCAGGGAGCAAACGCCGTTCCAGTGTCGCCGGACTGGTTCGTGGAAGAATGGAAGGAAACCGTGCAGAATATGGCGGAGCGGGTGTGTCGGTGATGCGAAAATGTGCCGTGCTGACAAAAACGGTTACAGAAAATTAACTTGTTTTTGAAAAAACATGTCTTTTATAGTCGGGAAAGGAGTTTGTTTTGTGTAAGGAAAGGCGACCTTCCCTAGCTAGAAATCAAGATGCTTTCTAGCTAGAAAGTAAGACGTTTCGTATAAGGAAACAAAATCATTCCTAATTAGGAAGCAGGACATTTCTACTGTAGAAACAAAAACATTTCTGGTAAGGAAACAAAACGATTATACACTGGAAAGTAACTTATTTAAGGGAACTTCGAAAAACTGAAGTTTTTCGAAGTTCCCTTAAAAAAAACGCCTTTAGAGGCGAAGCATAATGCAGGGACAATAAAAATTTTTATAGTAAGAAAAGTTATAAAGTGATAAACTTTTACTATGAGTGGCTTTGATTTTGAGTTTGAATTGGAATTAAAAGACAAAAAGTATGTATTACGCCTTGATGGAAATGAACAAAATTTAGAGGAATGTTGGGGAACAGAAGATAATTCCAAGATTAATGATTGGAAAGAGGATTTTTTCCAAATAATTACGGAAAAATACAACTCTAATAATTGGCATATTAAATTTTATTCAGAATGCGAAAAAGAATATGAAATCTTTACAGATGCATATAATAAATATAATGAGTCGTCAAAATCTGAGAAAAATCGAATTGAAAGAAAAAATGGGGTTTCTTTTGCCTTTAAGAGAGAAAAATTTGAATCAATTTTAGAAAAAATAACTGAAATTGACTGCAATTTGTATGATGAGTTAAAAAAACTATTTAGCGACGTTTCAGAAAAAACTTTAACACTCAAAATAAATGAAATTGAAAGAAGACTTGATGCTGAATCGAAAATGCAATTTGATGAAGATTTAAAAAACAATAATGTTCAAGACAGCGAATTAAAACCTGAAAAATTTTTAAAAGACGATACAATAAAAAAGAATTTGGAAAATGCAACAGGTAAGTTAAATGAAATTGAAAGTAAGTTAAATGATGAAGAAGCAAAAAAAACTAACATTGAGAATGAATATAATGCAAAACAAAACAAGCTATCAGAAGAATTTAATAAAATTATTAAAGAGGTAAGTCCCATAGATTCCGGCAAAGAAAAAAAATTAAAGAGAATAGTGAAAAACTGGGAAAACGACATAAATGAACAACTAAAAGATATTTGTAAAGAAAAGATAAAACTTGATTGGGCAGATGTTTTTACTAAAGGAAATTTCAGATATACAAAACCATCTTTGTTTTCCGCTGAATGTAAAATTGATTTAAATGATTATTTAAAAAATGAGTGCAATCAAATTTTGCAAAAAGAAATGAAGCCGATGAGTGATGAAATTAGAAAAATCGATAAAAATATTTCAGATTTGAAAAATCAGTTGAAAAATGCAAAAGAAGAAAAAGCAAATTTACAATCACAATGGAATTATCGGTATGCAAAAGCATTGCAAGAATTTAAAAACGCAAAACAAGAGGAGCAAGAAAAACTCAGAATTGAACGAATTAAATTAAAAAAAGAATTTGATAGCCGGCAAAAATCGCTGAAACTTGTACGAAATAAAATTTTGGATTTTAAACGCAACTATAATATTGGAGCGGCATAATGAACAGCAATCCTATTACAATAAACGAAGAGCCAACAAACACTCTTTTACAAGAAGAACTTTCATCGGACAATCTTACAACTTTGTTTTCTAAGGTTGATATGTTACTGAACAAGTCATATCTGCCAATTATAAAAGACTGCGATATTATCAATGGCGGCATTTCAGAGCCTGATTTTAAGGAACTGAACAAACATATCCGATTTTTTGAGATTACACGCATTGTACTGAATAAGAATGAAAATATGCGTGACAAGCTTGTTTCTGTTTTCAGTGCTGTTGGAACTTGCAACGCATCCCTGTTGTTTTTGATACAAGGTCGTGGAGATGATGTTTCGATTTTTATGGGAATAAAAACGGATGATTTTTCTGATTATACGGAAACATACAATGCACAGCAAATTCTGGAAAAGAACATCAAAGGAAATTTCTCGGGAACAGAAACGAAAATAATTCGCTACGAAGATTTGGAAGATAACGTTTATAAAAAAGTCTTTCCAGATGATGCTTATGTTGCTTCGGTTTCGGCTGTTGCCCGGCAAAGAACGGAACATGAGAACAAAGACAGAAATTTCATTCAGGGAATTGAGAAATTTATTGATTCGATGCAAGGAGAAGAATATTCCCTGCTTGTTATTGCCGATGCAATTTCTCAAACTGATTTAGACAATACGCGACGTGGTTTGGAAAACTTATACTCCGCATTAATGCCGTATTCTGGTTCTTCTGTCGCTATAGGTAAAAATGAAATGAAGGCTGTAGGTAAATCCATAAGTGAGACAGTAACGAAAACGATTACCGAAGGTTTTTCAAACTCAAAATCCAAAGGAAAAAACAGAGGAGATACTTTTAATCCGTTAGCTATTCTCGGTGCCTTTGGTATGGTTGCGGGTAGTGTAATTACAGGACTTCCAGCAGCTGTTATGGCTAGATTGACAGCAGCAACAATGCTCGGAGGAGTTTTGGGCTTTAATTCTGGGGAAAATGAAAATGATAGCATTACTAATCAAAACAACAGTTCAGATTCTAAAGCAAAAACAGAAGCCTCAACCGAAAATCATTCAATCGGAAACTCTGAGTCATGCCAGATTCAATTTGAAAATCACACGATAAAGCGGATTCTCAAAAAAATCGAAGAATTACTTAAACGCTATGATGCCTGTGCTGATATTGGCATGTGGTCTTGTGCGGCATACTGTATTGCAGACAAAAAACATATTGCTCAGACTGTGGCAAGCACTTATCAGTCGCTCATTCGTGGTAAAGATTCTGCTCTTGAAGAAAACTGCATAACAGCGTGGAATAAAGAAAAGTCAAAGGATATTATTAATTTCCTAAAAAGAATGAAACATCCGTCGCTTGGAAAAAAAAATACTATAGGTTTTACACCGGCGATGATTGTCAGCAGTGCTGAACTTGCAATTCATGCTGGATTGCCAAATCATTCTGTTCCTGGGATTCCTGTTATAGAATGTGCTGAATTTGGTAGAACGATTGCTTCTTATGACGAACATGAGAAAAATGAGCAAGGAGAAATTACGCTTGGTCATTATTTTTATATGAATCATGAAGATACACGCGAAGTCAGGCTTGATGTAAAAAACTTTTGCTCTCATACTTTCATAACAGGCTCTACAGGAAGCGGAAAATCAACTGCCGTGTACACGATGCTGCATGAACTGAATGAATGTAAATCGAATGAAAAAAGCATTAATTTTCTTGTTGTAGAACCAGCAAAAGGCGAGTACAAGCATATTTTCGGAAAAAGACAACTTTGCGATGGTACACCTTATGGAATTGCCGATGTATACGGAACAAATGCGGAATATGCAAAATTGTTAAAAATCAATCCGTTCTCGTTTCCAAAAGAAATTGCAGTCGTTGAACATATAGAAAGATTGGTAGAAATCTTTAATGTCTGCTGGGTCATGTATGCGGCAATGCCGCAAGTATTAAAAGATGCAGTTACCAAGTCATACGAGGACACTGGATGGAATCTTGAAACATCAAAAAACACAATTTTTGGAGAAACAGCATGGGAAAAGCAGTATTTCCCCACTTTTTCAGATGTCGTGCGAAATATAAAGAAAATTCTTGATTCATCTGATTATTCCAGCGATACAAAGGGCGACTATAAAGGTGCTCTTGAAACCCGCCTAAAGTCGATGACAAATGGGTCAAATGGGCAGATATTTGTGGCAGATGAACTTTCGTCTGAAAAACTCTTTGAAGAAAATGTCATTGTTGATTTGAGTCGTTTGGGCTCAACGGAAACCCGTTCTCTAATCATGGGCATTCTTGTTTTAAAATTGCAGGAATATCGTATGTCTCAATCTGTTCAGGGAAAAATTTCCATGGACTCTGATTTACGGCATATTACAGTATTGGAAGAAGCTCATCATCTTTTAAAGCGGACTTCCACGGAACAAAATGCCGAAATTGCAAATCCACTTGGAAAATCAGTGGAAATGCTTACCAATGCCATTGCCGAAATGCGTACTTATGGCGAAGGTTTTATCGTTGCCGACCAGTCACCAGCTCTGCTTGATATGGCGGTCATTCGCAACACGAACACGAAAATCATCATGCGACTTCCAGACATCAGCGACCGTGAACTAGTTGGAAAAGCGGCAAACTTAAACAATGACCAAATTGTGGAACTTGCAAAGCTTCCTCGTGGTGTCGCCGCAGTTTATCAAAACGAATGGATTCAGCCTATTTTGTGTAAGATTAAAAAAAACGAGGAGTTAGCGGAATCTTTGACTGACGAAAAAGACAAAGTGTATTCTTATACTAAAAATGGTGATGAAAATAAAAAAGAGGAAGATGTTTCGGAAGCACGCAAGGCGATTGCTGCAAAAATAGTCTATTTTCCACAGATAGACTTTGCTGAAATTGAAAATTTCGTCAAGGTTGCAAAACTTTCTGTGTATGATGCAATAAGAATCAAGCAGTATTATGAAAATCCGCATGATGAAATCGATTTTCTTGAAATCTCACCCTTGATTGCTCTTTTATATCCTGAATTCTTACAAGTTGAAGAAGATAAGTCTGTGGAACAAATTCGTGATGCCGTAGAGAAAAAAATTCATGTAGATATCGCAGATGAGCCTACACTTGCACTAGAATTATTGCGTTGTATTTTATATGAAATTTTCTATAATAGAAAGCATTGCCCAGAAGAATTAGAAAAATTAATAAAATAAGAGGTTTTTTTTATGTTTAATTTATTTAAAGGAAAAAATATTTCCAATGTCGAAGTTCAAAATATAGAAAAAACAAAACTTGAAGGCATTGCGTCGAATCCTGAAACAGGGAAAATTCAGAAACAACAGGAAAGACAAGAGACGATAGATAAGCAAAAAAAAATTGATACAAAAGAACGAATTAACTTTTCGCATAGTATTGATGAAGTTCCTGTTTTTTTATCTGCTTTTGAAACAAACCGAATATTAGGCAATGCTCTTCAACTGATTGAAGATTTGTACAAAAAGGATGACGGACTAAAATATTTCCCACAAACAGAAAATGCAGAAAATCAATTGAAGCAACTGGCAGGACATGCGGCAGAAAAAATCTATGCCACAAGAGAAACCATCAATAATATCATGCATGGAAGCAAAGAGAAGGTTTTAAGGACAGATGATATTATTGGTCGGGTAAATGATGAATTTTTTGATATTCTAAAACTTGACCCTCGTGGAAATATAATTCCTGGCTCTGGAATTCAGATGAAGTTTGAGGGAAAGAATGCAAAAGAAGCGTTTGACTGGCTGTTTGAAAATAACCATGCAAAATACCATGAGAACAATGTTCCGATTGCCGTGCCAAAAGACTATTATCCTGAAATAAAAAAACGTTTAGGAGAAAGAATTAAATATTGTTCCGAGCAGATGGAAAAAAATCCGCATGATATTGAAAACAAAAAGATGCTTGAACTCACAAAAAAAATTGATAAAACGCTTAGAGATAGCGGTATTACCAATGAAGAAGCACAGTTAGCGGTAAAAAATCCTGAAAAATTTGTGCAGAAAGAAGTCACATCTGTTTGGAAACAATCACTCTTAAAATCAGGCCTCACAACAGGTACAATTGGAGCTGGTTTTACTGGTGCTATTGAAACTGCAAAAAATATATATGAACTTTCAAAAGGAGAGATTTCTGCGCCAGAAGCAGTAAAAAATGTTGCCAAAGAAACAGGAAAAGCAGGTGCTTATGGCTTTTCTATCGGGGCATTGACAGAGACAATCGAAACAGGATTTGAAAAACTTGCTCCTCGTTGTCAAAAAATCGCTGAAAACGCATTAAAGAATTTTCCAAAACTTGGAGAACTTGTACCTAACCTTCCAAAAATTGCCGAAGGTACATTTAAGGGGCTGTCAAAAGCGGGAATTCCGATAATGATTGCGGTAACTAGCGTGGATTTTGCTGTTGAAATGAAGAAATATGCAGATGGAAAGACTTCATCTGAAGAATTCAAAAATAATATGATAGATAAAGCGGCGGAAACAGCCGGGGCAACAATAGGGGCTTCCGTTGGAACTGCGGTCATTCCTGTCCCTGTTCTTGGAACTGTTGTTGGTGGTGCTGTTGGTATCGCACTGGCTAAAGGGGCTGAGCTTGCTGCCGATTGGATTTCAAGCGAAGGAAAAGAAATTGCTTCTGAAACAAAGCAAAAAATAGCAGATATGGCTGAAAATGCAAAACAAAACATGGAAAACATTCTTGCGAATTTCTTAGAAAAGACAGATACTTCACTTTCTGAAATAAAAGACTTTGTAAAAAGCTTTACGAGTGAATTTGAAACTGGTAGAGTTTAGATAATTTAGCACCAAGGAATTGACTCATGGACACAAGAAAAAAAGAAGAGTTTATAGCACAAAATTTAGACCGAATTGTCGAGCAGTGTACCTATGGCGATGAAAGCATGTCGTTCCTTGCAGTGTATTCTTTTATTGAGGGATATTTGCGAGAGCGTTGCGGCATTTCTTTTAGAAGTCAAAACGGCAACAATAACAGAGAACCTAACTTTTCCATTATAGTCAAAGACCGTTTTGATGAACTGTTGCGCTTGAGACATGATGTTACTACAGGCGATATAGGTGGTGAAAGACAGAACAGAAACGATATTATAAAATATCATGGTACAAACGACATTGCATCATTAAATACAGGAACTGATACTAACAGGGTGCGCCATTGTTTTGCAAAAATAGCAGACGGAAGCCTAAGTATTTCTGTTAAGCAGCTTTATGACTTTATAAAGTATAGAGAATTTGACGACAATGAAACATATCTGCAAAAACTACAAGCAGTCCTTGATTCCGGCAAGGTAAGAGACTCTCGAGATGCATTGCGCAACACTCCGCCAGACGGCTCAATCCTTTATAATCAGAAAAATGATTTGCTTGATAAATATCGAAGCGTAAGGTATCAAGTTGCAGAGTTGCCGCAAGAATACTGTGACTTCATTTTTGCACTCAGTCAGTTTCTTATTGAGGCTCGGACAAAACGTGATTATGAGAACAGGATTGTAAAAACAAGCAACGATCAAGAGAAAATAATAAACGAACGCATTCCGAAACTTTCCGACAGAAACGATTCGCAAGAAACTTTTGATGATGCACCTTTTCAATCTTTGCTTATAAAAGGTGGTCCTGGCACTGGAAAGACACTGGTACTTATTGCAGCCTTGTTCAAACTGACGCATCAACCGCGCCCGAAATCACCTGTTCTTCTTACATATCACCCTTGCCTTAACAAATACATAGAGTATCTTTTTGAGCTTTATAATAGAAAAGATTTATTAGAAGCGTTCAATATCAGACCTCTAACAATAAGCCAACTTGAAACTTTCAGAAGTACAGGCATAAAGCCTTTCGGTGAGTATATGTGTGAAAGATTGAGCGGTTGTTTTACAAAAACAGTCTACAGCCTTGCATCAAAAGAAAATCAACTGCGCCTCAAACAATTATTTGCTGAAGTCTCAGACTCCGAAAAAGAGACCGAAAGATTGTATGATTTTGCTGTAAAACAAGTTTGGGCTAACACAGATGCAACTGAAACTCTACTTCCTTCTGCCGAAACCGAGAGGCGTAAAAAGGCATATGAACTAATCCTGCAAGTTGAACGGAAAATAGACAATGGTACAGATTTGCCTGATGCCTATGCTTATCATAAATTTTGCGTTGAGAATACATCAACCTTTGGTATCATAAACAGTCTTGCAGATTATATTCTTATTGATGAAGTTCAGGATTTGACAAATGCCCAGATTGCAGTCGCTGGAAGGATGGCAAAAATTGCCTGTGTTTTTGCAGGAGATATAACCCAATCCATCAGAAACAGTAAAATCAGTTGGAAAGCTCTTGGTATTGATATAACGCATGGTTTCAGCACATCGTTAAAACAGAATTTCAGAAGTTCAGAGCTTATCCAGAAACTTGGCGAAAAGTACAAGGAGTATTGTACTGTAAAAGACAATGCTGATTTTGAGGCAATGCTTCCTGGTCCGCCACCACAACTTTTTATAACAAATGATACGGATGATTCTGCGTACGATAATACTTATGCACAAGTGATTGCTTCTGTAAATATGTGTATTAAGGATTTGGCAATCATGCCGGAAAATATTTGTATTGTTGCTTTTACAGAAAACGAACTTCGTGACATACAGCGGCGACTCAAAAATGAAATCAACATAGAATCATGCTTTATTTCTGACAGTTCGTTTTCATTTCATCAAGGCAACACTTCAGAAACGGTAAAATTATCCACTGTAAGCGATATAAAAGGCATAGACTGTCCTGTTGTGCTTTTTATGATTTCAGACCAGTCAAAGAAAGAAAATCAAGGTGGTATAAGCAACAGAAACCGTGCGAACGCTATTTATACGGTTATTACAAGAACCATGTATCTGCTGCAAATATTTGTTCCAGAGTATTGCAAAACAAGCGATATTGCAGTAGCAGCACTTGTACATACAATGAAAAATGGATCCGATGAAGTTTGTAAACAGTTTATTGAAGAATACAAAAGACAACAAAGAGAAACTGCACAGAATGTAAGCCTTCGCAGGAGTGGAACACAACATGAATCAGTAAACATTTCAAACTTTGTACAGAATACTCCTAGCTTAGTAGAAAATTCCGTACATCATGAAGAGTCGATTTTAATATTGCAAAATCAGGAACAGCCAGTACAAACTGATGTTGATGAAGAGCGTGTGTATCAGTCAAGAGTTGTTGAAAAAGAAGAAGGACGATGGATGAACATAGAAACGCCTTTAGAATTGCACTCAAAATACCGTTTCCGAACTATTGCCGCTTATTTTTATGATAACAGAAGTTTGTTTAATAACTATAGAGAAGGAGACAAAGTATCGTTTAGAATCGTAGCAGCTCCGACAGAAAGGTATCCAAATAGAAAAAAAGCTTTTCTATTACCATTGAATTTAAAGCTTAAAGTAAATTCCATTGGTCAGGATGAGTTATTGGGAACATTAATTACTCCTGTTTGTAAAATCAAAAAAGCTTCAATTTCCAAGGAAAATCTAGATGCAAAAGGAATTGTTCTTGAAACATCGCTCATTAACAGTCTATTCACGGTTAAAATTACTGGACTAAATACCCAGAGAAACAGCTGGATTTGTGATATTATTTGATTTATAAAGTGGATGCTCTTTCCTCTGATTCTGTATCAAGAGTATAACGGCACGAGAAATATTCAAAGCATACCCGCGAATCAAGAAAGAAATACCGTGGGGCGGGAATCTGTGGACAAGTGGATATTATGTGAATACGGTGTGGCAGTACGGAAGCAAGGATGTGATAATAAAGTACATCCAGAGTCAAGGAAAAGATTTGAAAGGTTTCGAGAAAATCCATGAGTAGCAATTAGAATCGGAATGTCGTACACAAAACCGCGTGACCTTATGATTAACAACTGCCCCATAAAATAAGACAGTTACAGTAAAACGTGGACTTTGTATATGCTGTAATAAGCTAAGCCTGTACCGAAACTTCTTGCTTTACTAAATCCATCTGTTCTGCGGTAAAACCAAAAAAGTCCTTTATTTTTTCTTCCGACATTTCGCCTTTAGAAAGAAGTTTTGCGGCTGTTTCGATGTCACGTTCTGCTTTTGCTTCTTCCCGTTCTTCTCTGGCAAAGTCTTCCATAATCTTGCACATATGGTTTACCCCCTTGTCGTTTTCTTTTAGGTACTTAGCACGTTGTGCCAAAACTGAGTTTTTCATATCATCGGCTTTATTACACGAAAAGTCATGCATCAAGTCGCCTATAGGGTCGTTCCCTCTGTATTTACCATTCACATAAATGATATGTGAACCGTCGTTAAAAGGCTTCTTTCCATTGATAAATCTGTCGATTTTATACAAGGGTAAGCCTTCTCCGTATATATCATTCTCGGTTATGAAAATAACATAACTTTCTGGCAATTCAATCTTCTTCTGACCTTCTACAGTCTCATTCGCATCCATAAGGGCTGCGTTGTATCTTGCCCTCTGAGCCCCAGCACCTTCATCAGCCCTCTGAATCTCTATGTCGTAAGGTTTGCCTGTAGAATCATGAGCCAATACATCAAGCCTGACAGAAC
>Ga0256407_10005120_pt1 | contig 21322 bp, 11 predicted proteins | sample RumenRJG_04DNA_FD_193489 | JGI IMG/M metagenome (GOLD analysis project Ga0256407, IMG submission 193489) | Bovine rumen microbial communities from Lethbridge, Alberta, Canada - RJG_04 | ecosystem: Host-associated > Mammals > Digestive system > Stomach > Rumen | place: Canada: Alberta... | reverse complement strand
GAACGAAACGCCAAACTCACCCCCATACATTGGCACTTTACAATAGACAAAGCTAGAACAAAATTGGTGTCCATATATCCCGATCTTCCAGAATAACAATTGTTATAAATATGAACGAGGTTTTACACTAGCCTCGTTCATATCCATAATAATTGCCCGATATGCAGCCATCTGCGTTGTCATCGGTCGGGGAGTTCTTCGCCTATGGCTCAGAACTCCCGTTGACATGTCACTGGCACGGAAAAGCTCTGATGGAGAATTTCGCCATGGGATGGGGAAGTTCCTTTTGCGGGCATAAAAATGGCTTTTTTGAAACACGCCATTTCTCCTGTCCAAGTCCTTTGTCGGCAGGAGAATCACCATAGGGTGACGAATAGTAAGGCATCATAGAGATTTCGAAAGATTTTTCAGAATATGATGGCATATCGTCCAATGAAAGGAGAAGCAAACATGAAAAAATACCCGCTGTTGCAGTCTCAGTTGGGAGTATTTTTAGATTGGCAGAAGTACCCGGACAGTGTGCAGTACAATCTGCCGATGCATGCTGAAATGGAGCGGCATGAAGATGCGCAGGCAATCGCAGAAGCGTGGAAGAAAGTAATCCGAGCCTCGGCGGTGCTGCGCAACCGTTTCGCAGTGGACGAGGAAGGAAATCTCTGCCAGTGGCCGGATGACGATATGCCGATAAATATACCGATCAAGCAGATGAGCGAGGCGGAAGCGCAGGCATACATCCGGACAGATTTCGTGCGTCCTTTCGATGTCCTTGGCGGCGAACCGCTGTTTCGCATTGAGCTGATTGAGACCGAAGCCAGATTGCACATGATCTTCGATATTCACCATCTTGTGATTGATGGTCTCAGCTGCCGCGCCCTGATAGAACGCGAGCTACGGTCGGCGCTGGAGGGCAAGGATATGCCCGTTGACGAGAGCTTTTACAAGTTGGCGGAGAGCGAGCAGGAATTTTTTGCCAGCGAGGAATACGCCAAGGCGCGGGAATATTTTGTCGGAAATCTGCAGGGTCTGGAGATGACCAGCCTGTCAAATCTGGCTTCGGCGGAAGGCAGGCTCGTCAGCCACGCTGAAAAAATCAACAAAAAGTGGTTCGACGGATGGTGCAGAGAGCACGGTGTGGACGGATCCGCGCTGTTCCAAGGAGCCTTTGCCCTGACGCTGGGCAGACTGGCCCGCGCCAAGACCCCGGTCTATTGCACCAGCTATCACAACCGGGTCAACCGCAAGATGATGAAATCGCAGGGGATGTTCGTCAACAACGTACCCCTGAAAGCCAATCTGTCCCCTGATATTACCGTGCTGGAATTGGTTCGGACGCTGAAAGAGGACGGGGACAAGGCTTACGCCATGGGGCGCTGCCCCTTCACCCATCTTAACGATGAACTGGGAATACTTTCCCGTGTGTCCTTTAACTTCCGTCCCTTTGTGCAGATGGTGAATCTGGGTCATCGGAAATACCCGCTGACGGAGATTCCCCGGTCAACCGGCCAGACGGACATCAGCGTAGACATCAGTCTGGTGGGCGAGGACTACATAATCAGCGTGCTGTCCTCCGACGCCGTCAACAGCGCAGAGACAGTGCGTTTCTTCTCCAGGGCCATAAAATCCGCCCTCCGGAATATGATGGACAAGCCCGAGGCGGCGCTTGGGGAAATTGCGCTGGTTCGCGTTGACGAGGCGAAGGAACTGCTTAAAATTTCGACAGGTGAAGTTAGAAATTACGATTCGACTAAAACCTGGCTGGATCTCTTCAAGGCGCAGGCTGCCGAGTGTCCGAACGCTGAAGCGGTGGTGGATGAGCGGGGCGCATACACCTATGGCGAATTGGACGCTCTGTCTGACTCCGTGGCACAGTATCTGATCAATCATTCGGTCCAGCCCAACGATTTTGTGGCGATCAAAGTCGGCCGTACCAAGGACTTCATGGTGGCCACGATTGGCATCTGGAAGGCCGGGGCGGCCTATATCCCCATGGATTCGGACTGCCCCGACGAACGTATCCGCTATATGCTGGATGACTCCGAGGCCAAGCTGTTGTTGGACGATGGTCTGGTGAAGGAAGCGGAACAGACGAAAGTGACGGGCGAGCTCTGCCCGGCCACGCCGGAGTCGCGCGCCTATATGATCTATACGTCCGGTTCCACCGGCAACCCCAAGGGAGTTGTAATTCCTCAAAGCGCCCTGCTGAATCTGGTGTGCTTTATCCGCGATCGTTGGGGTCACACGGAAAAGAGCCGTATTGCCTGCCACTCCAATTTTGCCTTTGATGCGTCGGTGGAGGATCTGTATCCCGTGCTGACGGCCGGCGGCACTTTGTACATCGTGCCGGAGGAACCGCGCAAAGACATCATGCTCATGCGGGCATATATCAAGGACAACGGCATTACCGGCGGTTGCTATACGACACAATTTGGGCAGTTGCTGGGCGACGTTGACGAGCCGTTGCGACTTGACTATATAGTTCTCGGCGGCGAGAAAATGACGGCGGTGCCAAATATTACCGGCAAAGTCTACAACACCTACGGCCCGACCGAGTTTACGGTGGACGCTACCTACTGTGAAGTTGACAGAGCAGATTACGCGGATATTCCCATCGGGAGGCCGTTATATAATTGCCGTGCGCTCATTTTGGACACAGACGGCAATTTGCTGCCCCTTGGCGCGGTGGGCGAATTGTGCATGGCCGGACCGCAGGTGGCGGTTGGCTATTGGAATTTGCCCGAAAAGACACGGGAAGTATTCAAAACGGTTATCCTCCCCGATGGATCGGAGCAAAGAATCTACCGCACCGGCGATTTGGCGCGTTACAACAACAAACAGGAGCTTGAATATCTGGGTCGTATCGATTTTCAGGTAAAGCTCAGAGGCTTCCGCATAGAGTTGGGCGAAATTGATACCCGGGCAATGGCTTTTGCGGGTATCCGTCAGGCTCTGTCGCAGGTTAAGCAGGAACGCATAGTTCTTTATTATGTCGCAGATAATCCCGTATCGGAAGAAGAACTGAAAAGTTTCCTGGGCGAGACCATGCCGGATTATATGGTTCCGTCTATCTATATGTCTTTGCCTGAAATGCCCATGACCGGCAACGGTAAAGTCAATCTGAAGGCATTGCCGGAACCCGCCGTCCAGAGGGAGGAACTTACCGCGCCGGAGACGGAAATGGAAGCCGTAATTCTTCGTCTTGCCAAAACCGTGCTCCGCATGGAAGAAATCGGAACCACAACCAATTTGGTTGCGGCGGGTATGAGTTCCTTGGATACCATGCGACTGAATGCCGCTCTGGCCAAGGAACTGGGTTCATCTTTGCGTGTATCGGATATTCTGAAAGCTCCCACCGTGCGGGATATCGCCGCTTTGGAAGAGCATTACACCGAAGGTTCGTCGAAACTGCGTCACCACAAGAACCGCCAATACTATCCCCTTACCGAAAATCAGCGTGGCGTGTATCTTGATTGGGCAATGCACAGCGACACCACTCAGTACAATATGCCCGGTGTGTATCGTTTTGCTAGCGTCCCCCCTGCGACCCTAGCAGACGCGCTGACGAAAGTAATCGATACTCACGACTATATGAAAATGCGGCTCGCTAAAGTATCGGGTAACGTGGTGCAGGAGGCTCATCCGGGCGAAGCCCCCGTCATCAATGTGGAAACTCTGACCGACGAACCTGCCGCCGAATTTTTCCAACAGTTGGTAAAACCATTCGACGTATTGTCGGAGCGGCTGTATCGGGCAAATATTTACAGTTATGGCGGAAAAACTTGGCTGTTTTTGGACGTTCATCATTTGATCTGCGACGGTCTTTCCTTTGGCGTGCTCTTTGATGATTTGATTGCCGCGCTTCGTGGTGACGAACCAGCCAAAGAGCAAATAACCGCCTATGACTATGCCCTTTATGAAAAGGAGATTTTGTCCGGCGAGGAAATCAGTCTGGCCGAAGAATATTTTGAAAATCTGCTCAAGGGGGTGCAGGCGGTCAGTTATCCCGATTCCGCCGAACCGGACGGCAAAACCAATGCGTCGGTGGAATACAAAATTCCTCGGGATGCGATAGACGCTTTCTGCAAGACCAACGAAGTAACGCCGGGCAGTTTGTTACAATCGGCTTTTGGCGTGGTTCTGAAGCGGTTGACCGGCGAAGATAAGCCCCTTTACCTCATGGTCAGCAACGGGCGCACCGATCCCTGCCTCGCGGAGACGGTGGGTATGTTCGTCAGAACGCTCCCGGCGGTCTATGCCGGTGAAGGAAAAGTTTCCGAAACGGCTCGCCATTATGTGAAGGCCACTTATGGACAGTTGCAGGAAACCTATGCGCGGGAAATGGTATCTTATGCCCGTTTGGTGGAAAAGCATGGCTTGCGCGGCGAGATAATGTTCGCTTATCAGGGTGGCATTTCCGATGAAGTGGAAGGCGCGACTGCTGTGCCCCTGTCCCTGGATACGGCCAAGTTCCCCGTGATGGTGACGGTCACCCCCGATAAGGGCGAATACAAAATTGTCATCGAGTATGACGGGATGCGTTATGCGGCGGCGGATATGAACGTGTTGGCTCGCGCCTTTGGTACGGCCGCTCTGAGCTTGGTTCAGACGGACAAATTGAAGGATGTGCGACTGGTTGACGAGAAGGAAACCAGGGAGTTAATCCGTTTGGGCGAAGGCAGGAAACTGGAGCGCGACGAAAGCGAAACCATTCTGAGCTTCCTGCAAAAACGTGTAGCCGAAACTCCCGACGCGCCGGCATTGGTGTTCCGCGAGAAAAAATTCACATATCGGGAAATTGATGACATTACCACCAAATTGGCGGTGTTCCTGCATAAAAACCACAAAATCGGCTCCGGGGACATTGTGAGTGTAATGATCGGCAGATCGGAGTTAATGCTGCTCTATCCCATGGCGATCATCAAAACGGGCGCGGCCTATATGCCCATCGATCCCGCCTTCCCCACGGAGCGTCTCGCCTTTATGTGCGAAGATGCCGGGGTTCGCATGATTTTGTCCGAGAACAATCTGGTGGAAGAAAAATTGCCGGATTTTGCGGGCGAACGTTTTTATAGCGACGCTTTGGCCGGTTTACCGAGTGTAACCGAAGCCGAGGTACAGGAACTGACTGCCCCCAAAGCCCATGACCTGCTGGTTATCCTCTTTACCTCCGGAACTACGGGAAAACCGAAGGCCGTGGCATTGGAGCATTACGGCGTGGTCAACTTCTGCTATTGGTATGCCGATGAGTATGCCCTGACCATGGAAGATCATGTGGCGGGTTATGCCAACTTCGGCTTTGATGCGCACATGATTGATCTCTATCCTTCCATGTTGGCCGGCAGCACCGTGTACCTGCTCGATTCGGAAATCCGGATGGATATTGCGGCGATGAACGCCTACATGGAAGAAAATGCCGTTACCGTTGCTTTCCTGACCACACAGATCGGTTGCTTAATCAGCAAGATGAACCACTCGCTCCGTTGCCTCAGCACCGGCGGCGAGAAAATGCCTCCGGTAACTCCGCCGGACTATCGCTTCTTGAATGTGTACGGACCTACCGAGTGTTCCTTGTTCTCCACTTATTACGACGTGCCCGGTTACTTTGAAGGAAAACTCATCGGTCGTCCTTTGGCCAACTATCAGTTGTTCATCATCGACAAGACGAGGAATTTGGTACCTCGGGGAGCCTGCGGCGAATTGCTCATTGCCGGACAGGGCGTGGCCAGAGGCTACATGAACCGTCCGGAACTGACGGCGGATAAGTTCATCGAATTCCGGGCGTTGCCTAACAGCGAGCCAGTCAGAGCTTATCGCAGCGGTGATTTGGTTCGTTGGAGCGAAGACGGCAATATTGAGTATTTGGGACGCATTGACAATCAGGTCAAACTGCGCGGCTTGCGTATTGAGTTGGGCGAAATAGAAAATCGCGTGGCTTCGTATCCCGGCATTGTTCAGACCGTGGTTGACGTTAAAGGCACAACTAATCAGCAGTTGTGCTGCTACTATGTGGCGGATACGGTTATTGACGTGGAGGCGCTAAAAAAACATTTGGCCGAATCTCTTACGGAGTATATGGTGCCAGAAGTTTATATGTGTCTTAATGAATTGCCGCTGAATCCCAACGGCAAGGTAGACAGGCGGGCATTGCCGGAACCAGAAGTGATAGTCGGCGAAATCATTGCTCCCGAAACCGAAGATGAGCAGAAAATTTTCGAAGCTGCAGTGAAAATTTTGGGCAAAGACAGCTTTGGCGTAACGAATAACTTGATCGCCCTGGGGATGAGCTCCATTGCGGCTATGCGCCTGGCTGCTGCTCTGGAAGGTCAGCTGGGTATTAAGATTCGTGTAGCCGACATTATGAAAAAGCCCACGGTACGCGATATTGCCGAATATGGGAAATCTGTTGCCGCTACGGTGCTTGATTCCGGTTTGCAGCATTATCCGGAGCGGCCATACTATCCAATTACGGAAAACCAGCGTGGACTCTTTATCGATTGGGAAATGAATCGCGGCACCACGCAGTATAATGTTCCTTCCGCTTACGAATTTGAGGATATGTCGGCTGATGTTTTGGCGGAGGCTATTGGCAAAGCCGTGAATCTCCACGCTTATCTGAAATCTCGCCTGGTACGCAGAAACGGCGGCATTATGCAACAGCCCCACGCCGATGAACAGGCGAAAATCAAAATAACCGCCTTGACGGAGCGTCCCGATGCGGCATTTTTTCAAAAATTGGTCAGACCCTTTGATTTATTGAACGACAGGCTGTATCGGTTCGAAATTTTCACCTATGAACAGAAAACATATTTGTTCATGGATGTTCACCACATTATTTATGACGGCATGTCCGGAGTGGTATTCCTGAATGATCTGTTCAATGCCTGCAAGGGCGTTGAGGGCATGCCGGAAAAGGTTACGGCTTATGACTACGCCGTTTATGAGCAGAAGTTCCTGCAGAGCGAAGCATTCGCCGAAGTGGAAAAATATTATGACGAGCTGCTGGATGGCGCAACGTCGGCTTCCTATCCCGACTCTGCCCAGCCGGATCGGCCGAATCAGGTCGAAAGCAATGAGGAAGCAGCGGTAAGTACACTGGTGCGGGGAATGCCGGCGGTCGCCATTGACGAGTTCTGCCGCAAATATGCCGTTACACCGGGCGAGTACCTGCAGGCGGCTTTTGCTGAAGTATTGCACGGGCTTACCCGGGAAGACAAACCTATGTACCTCACCATCAGCAACGGACGCTCGGCGGGGACGGAACTGCAAAATACAGTAGGTATGTATGTGCGTACCCTTCCCGTGGTATTTGCCGACAAAGTCAAAAATCATCGGGACGAATCCGTGGTTAGCTATGTGCGGTCGGTGCAGCAGCAGTTGCAAATGACCTTTGAACGGGAAATATATCCTTACACGAAATTTGTGGAAAAACACGGCTTGCGTGGCGAGATTATGTTCGCTTATCAGGGCGGTATGGCCATCGAAGTGGAAGGGGCAGCCGCGATTCCCCTGTCCCTGGATATGGTGAAATTCCCCGTGATGGTGACGACTGTGCCGGATAAAGGCGAGTATAAAATTATCGTCGAGTACGACGGCAGACGTTATTCAGCGTCGGATATGGATATATTGGCTCACGCTTTCGCTGCTGCCGCTTCAAGCATGGCTCAGGCGAACAAGATTAAAGATGTGCGCCTGGTTGACGAGCAGGAAACCAAAGAGCTGATGCATTTGGGCGAAGGAAGAACGCTGGAGCGCGACGAAAGCGAAACCATTCTGAGCTTCCTGCAAAAACGTGCAGCTGAAACTCCTGACGCGCCGGCATTGGTGTTCCGTGAGAAAAAATTCACTTATCGGGAAATTGACGACATTACCACCAGATTGGCGGTGTTCCTGCATAAAAACTACAGAATAGGCTCCGGAGACATTGTAGGGGTAATGATCGGCAGGTCTGAGTTAATGCTGCTCTACCCAATTGCGATTATCAAAACCGGAGCGGCTTACATGCCTATCGACCCCGCATTCCCCACGGATCGTCTCGCCTTTATGTGCGAAGATGCCGGAATCCGTTTGATTTTGTCCGAGAACAATCTGGTCGAAGAAAAATTGCCGGATTTTGCGGGCGAACATTTTTATAGCGGCGCCTTGGCCGGTTTACCGAGTGTAACCGAGGCCGAAGCGCAGGAACTGACTGCCCCCAAAGCTCATGACCTGCTGGTTATCCTCTTTACCTCCGGAACTACGGGAAAACCGAAGGCTGTGGCATTGGAGCATTACGGCGTGGTCAACTTCTGCTATTGGTATGCTGACGAGTATGCCCTGACCATGGAAGACCATGTGGCGGGCTATGCCAACTTCGGCTTTGATGCGCACATGATTGACCTCTATCCTTCCATATTGGCCGGCAGCACCGTGTATCTGCTCGATTCGGAAATCCGGATGGATATTGCTGCGATGAACGCCTACATGGAAGAAAATGACATTACCGTTGCCTTTATGACCACGCAGATCGGGTGCCTGATCAGCGAGATGAACCAGTCGCGCCGCTGCCTCAGCACTGGTGGCGAGAAAATGCCTCCGGTAACTCCGCCGGACTATCGTTTCCTGAATGTGTACGGACCTACCGAGTGTTCCTTGTTCTCCACGTATTACGATGTACCCGGTTATTTTGAAGGAAAACTCATCGGTCGTCCCCTGGCCAATTATCAGCTGTTCATCATTGACAAGACAAGGAAATTGGTGCCTCGGGGAGCCAGTGGTGAGCTGCTCATTGCCGGACAGGGCGTGGCCAGAGGCTACATGAACCGGCCGGAACTGACGGCGGATAAGTTCATCGAATTCAGGGCGCTGCCTGACAGCGAGCCGGTCAGAGCCTATCGCAGCGGTGACCTGGTACGTTGGAGCGAAGACGGCAATATTGAGTATCTGGGACGCATTGACAATCAGGTCAAACTGCGCGGCCTGCGTATTGAACTGGGTGAAATAGAAAATCGCGTGGCTTCGTATCCCGGCATTGTTCAGACCGTGGTCGATGTTAAGGGCACAACCACCAGGCAGTTGTGCTGCTACTATGTGTCCGAAGCAGATATTGATGTGGAGGCACTGAAAAAACATTTGTCTGAGTCCCTTACGGCGTATATGGTGCCTGAAGTTTATATGCGTCTTGACGTGCTGCCGCTGAATCCCAACGGCAAAGTGGACAGGCGGGCATTGCCGGAGCCGAAGTTGACCAGTTCCAATGCTTATGTTGAGCCGGAAACCGAGGCAGAAAAAGCCGTGGCAGAAAGCATGGCCAGGATTCTCGGTATTGATGCTCCCGTTGGCGCGCTGGACAATTTCTTCGAGCTGGGCGGCGATTCCATTAAGGCCATCCGCATGGTAAGCCTGATTCGTCAGGCTGGCTATCGGATTCAGGTTTCGGATATTATGAATCGCAAGATCGTACGGGCTATTGCGTCGGTCATTCGCAAAGAGGAGGCTGCTGCTATTTCGACGCAGCCTTTTGAAGGCGCGGTGCCGGATACGGCCATTGTGCGCTACTTCAAGTATTTGGATGTGCCAGATCCGCAGCATTACTGTCAGGCGACTCTGTGGATTTTGCGGAAACCCTGCAGCAAAGATCTGCTCAGGCAGGCGATTAACGCTATTGCCAAACAGCATGACCTGCTCAGGGCAATCTATAAAGACGGCGGCTTGTTCGTTCGTCCTGTTGATGCCGAGTTGAGTCTGCAGGAAGTTGAAGTACATTCTGAGCAGGAGATTACGGAACTGTGCAGCAGGCTGCAGGCCAACATTGACATGGCCAGGTCTTTGCTGAACATTGCCCTGATTCACGAAGGCGGGCGCAGCTACCTCTATATTGCGGCGCATCATTTGATTATTGATGGTGTGTCCTGGCGCGTTATCGCCTCCGATTTGGAAATTGCCATTGCAGCCATTGAGAAGGGCGGTCCGGTTGAGCTGCCCATGAAGACCAACACTTATAACGACTATGCAAAGGCGTTGCAGATTTATCGCAACAGTTACAAACTGGCGCAGGAAATTCCTTATTGGGAGAATGTGCAGAAAGAAATGTTGTCGCTGTCGTTTTCCCACGAAAAGGATTACAGCCGGAAAATCCTGCACGTATCGGCTGCGCTGGATGAAAAAGCGACCCAGGCGTTTATCCGGGCTAATTTTGCTATGATGAACGCCAATATTAACGACGCTTTGCTGACAGCAGTTTGCCTGAGCTATGCGGCCATGAGCGGCGAAAATAACTTGTCCGTGCAATTGGAAGGACACGGTCGAGAAGATATTGGCGGCTCTCTCATTACGGATCGGACGGTGGGCTGGTTCACTTCCATTTATCCGGTCATTTTCAAGCATATAGGCGGCAGTTTGCCCGATACATTTGTGAAGGTTAAGGAAAGTCTGCACCGCGTGCCGAATAAAGGCGTGGGCTATAATGTATTACGCTTCCTTGCGGGTGAGAAATCCTTCCCCGATGCAGGTGATCGCATTGCCCGCCTTGGTTTTAACTATCTCGGCGAAATGGATGCCGAACAGGCAGCCGGTGACAGTGTGCTCGGTACGTCGGATATTCCCGTAGGACCTGCGCTGTCGGCTAGAAACAATTTTGGCAATGACCTCGCCCTCAATGCGTTGGTGGAAGGCGGCCGGTTCGGGCTGGATGTGGCCTATAACAGCGGGATTTACAACCAGGAACAGATCGAAAGCTTTGTCCGGGATATCTTCCGGAACATGGGCGATGTGGCAGATTATCTCGCAAGTCTGACCGAAAAACAATATACTGCGTCGGATTTGGGCGAAACCGAGTGGTCTGAGCGCGAATTCCGCACGGTGATGGAGGACTTTGCAGCCCGGGACGAGGAGATTGAGCGTATCTACCCCTTGACGCCAATGCAGGAAGGCATGCTGTTCAAATACCTGTCCGACCCCAAAAGCTGGGCGTACCGCATTGTCACTATTTTCGAATTGGATGTATTGCCCGACGAAGCGCAGCTGGCCGCTGCTTTGGACAGAATGGCAACCAAACATGAAGTGCTCCGCACGTCCATTATTTATGACGGCGTGAAAAAGGCCCGTCAGGCGATTATTCGGCGTAAGCTTGTCCCCCATATGGTTGATGTCAGCGATAAGCCTAATCCCAAAAAAGCGGCGGAAAGCCTGCGGCGGCAGATTCTGAGCAACGCTTTCGAGCTTCAGCGCAAGCCACTGTTCCAGGTGACCTGCGCCAAAAAAGATGCAGGCAGTTGTTACTTGATTGTGGCGATACATCATGCCATTGAAGACGGTTGGTGCATGGGCTTATGCATGAACGATCTGTTCAGGTTCCTGAGCGAGGAGATCACGTTAGAGCGCACGCCGGATCAAAAGCCTGATAACGGTAAATATGAGCGGGCAGTCAGAGAGATTCTCGGCAAGGACAAGACAGAAGGTTTGACTTACTGGCGGAAACTGTTGGCTGATTACGAAACGCGGGCTGAAATTCCCTCGTTGGGCGAAGTGCCGATGAATGAACAAAGCGAAAACAACGTTATCGTCAGCACCCTTGATAAAGACATTACCGACAAATTCCTGGCTTTGTGCAGTGCCGAGAGTGCTACCGTCAGCAATGGTGTCGAACTGGCCTGGGGCATGGTGCTTCAGACCTATTGTCGGACGGACGATGTCGTTTTTGCTAAAGTAGTGTCGGGCAGGGATAATACCGAAGAAGATGTGAGCGAACTGGTGGCAGCGTTTATCAATTCTGTGCCGGTGCGCGTGCGTATCGGACAGGAAACGACAGCACGGCAGATGCTGAGGGTACTGCAACAGCAAGCGGCTGAAAGCAACAAATACGACTACTGCCCGTTGTTCGAGATTCAGCAGCAAACTGATTTGGGCGCGGATCTGTTCCAGAATATTATCGCTTTCCAAAACTACGACAGCGGCGCAGAAGTCGAGACGGCGGATGCTCAAGAAACCAATTTGGCCTTTAATATCCGCCCGGTACTTATCAAGGAAGAGAGTTTTGACGAAGTCACGCCTGCAATGTTTATCAACAATGAAGGACAACTCAGTATTACGCTTACCTTTAATCGTAAACATTATCGTCGCAGCGAAATAGAAACAGTGGGCAAATTGTTCGGCGTGCTCATCACGGAAATGGTCAAGAAACCGGATGCGCCCATTGTGTCTTTGGCTCGGGTTGGTGAGGACGATATGCCCGCGCTGATGGCTCTGTCCAAGGGCGATGAGCTAGCTTACGATAATACCAGGACCTGGCTTGATCTCTTTAAAGCCCAGGTGGCGGAACGTCCGATGGCAGAAGCGGTGGCTGATGAACACGGCAGTCTGACTTATGCGGAATTGGATCATGCTTCAGATCAGGTGGCATGTTGGTTGATTGATCATGGCGTTGAGCCTGATAATTTTGTGGCGGTCAAGATGGATCGGGTTAAGGAGTTTGTCGTGGCCTTTATGGGTATTCACAAGGCCGGTGCGGCTTTTGTCCCCATTGATCCGGCATATCCTCAGGAGCGCATTGCCTATATTGAAGAAGATGCTCAGGCCAAGGTCACGTTGACGGAAGCCTCCATGCCGGAGATTTTCAAAACAGAGGCCAAGCCAGTCAATCGTACGAGTCCGCGAAACTTTGCCTATATGATCTACACATCCGGCTCTACCAGCAAACCCAAGGGAGCAGTTATTTATCAGAAGGGGCTGATGAACTTAACCGTATCCATGGTTTACGCCTATGGCTATACCCCCGATGATCGTATCAGCAGTCACAGATCCTTCTCCTTCGACGGACATATTGACGATTTTTACCCGCCTCTGTCGGCCGGTGCATCCGTACACATTATGCCGGAGCGAATTCGTCGTGACCCCGATCAGATCTATGAGTTCCTTGAAGAACGGAAGATAACCGGTGGCGGATACACCACAGCTTTGGCCAGAATTTTGAAAAACGGCTATCCGTTGCATCAGAGGTTTATTTCCTGTGGCGGCGAAGCCCTGCAGGGGGTGGTCAGCGATGATGTCCTGTTCTATAACGAATATGGGCCCACCGAATGTACCAATGCTTCCACATTGTTTATTTTGGAAAAGGGCGTCAATTACGAAACAATTCCCATCGGACGGCCACTGTGGAACACCTACTGCTTCTTATTGGACAAAAATGGCAATCTGGTACCGCCGGGAGTGCGTGGAGAAATTTGCCTTGCCGGTCCTCATGTGGGGTATGGCTACTGGAACCGTCCGGAACTGACCGAAGCCGTGTTCGTCAACTGCCCCTTCGTACCTGGTATGCGTATGTACCATACAGGGGATTTGGGCTATTATGACAAAAACGGCCAAATCATTTACGCCGGAAGGATTGATTTCCAGATTAAGCTTCACGGCTACCGAATTGAATTGGGGGAAATCGAAAGTCGTGCCGCTCAGTATAGCGGAATCAAGATGGTTAACGCTCAGGTGAAAAAAGACAGCTTGGTGCTGTACTATTCCGCCGATTGTGATATCGATTCAGAGGCATTAAGAGCTTTCCTGACGGAGTCGCTGGCTTCGTACATGGTGCCAACTGTTTACATGCAGTTGGATGAAATGCCCCTGACCCCCAACGGGAAAATTAATCGGAAGGCGTTGCCTGAACCGGATGTTTCGGCCGAAACACAAAACGTCCCGCCAGAAAACAGGCTGGAAGAAAACTGTCTGCGGATTGCCAGGGAAATTCTCCCAGGCGTTACGTTCGGTGTCACCGATGATTTGAAATCATTGGGATTAAATTCGCTGAAGGCCATGTTGCTGACCAGTCGGTTGAATAACGAATTGCGTATGCGGCTGCGGGTATCGGATATCATGCGTTACAAGACAATTCGCGGCTTTGTCAAGGGTAAGCGGCGTTATTCGTGGCTTTATGACGAATATGACGAAAAAAAGCCGGTACTGGTATTTGTGCAGGGCATCGTGACGCTGAACGATACGGCGCATTTGCACGCGCTGTTTGACGAGTACTTCAATGTGTTTGTCATCGAACCCATTCAGAACCATTATGAAAGGATATTCGTATATGAGCACTATGATGAAGTGGTGGCGTTCTATCTGACTATCGCGCAATTGACTTTGCCTGAAGACGCAAAAATAGTCGGCTTTATTGGCTTCAGTTTTGGCGGAGCCATCGCTTACGGCATGGCTGCCGAGTGGGAAAAAATGACCGGGGAAAAACTCCCTGTGATCATGGGTGACACTACTCTGCCCACCGCTGGCAAACGCGCTCCGCAAGAAGTCAAAAAAACAACCGTTCAAGATTTGCGGAAAATGACGGAAGCGTTTGAGGTCAAAGAACACGAGTATACAGATGAAGAACTGCAAATATTTGCGAATCTGAATAACATGGTCAGTACACTAAATTCGCAGAATTCGCTTGCGCCTTATGATGGTGAAGTAATCTTTTTGAACGCGCACCTCAACACTACGGAAAAAATGATGCGCGAGAAAATGGACGCGTTGCACAAAAATGCGCCGCAGGCGGAAATTCACGATTTTGTCGATTATTCTCACGGCTCTATTTTCGTCAAGGAGGAAATGCACTCCTTCTACCGCAGAATAGCGCAAAAACTGCTTGGAAAAGGTGTTGATTTTGGATCGTAAAGCTTATTTAATCAATTACAGTTTCAGGTACTACATGATTGCGGCCATTATGACCATGGCCGCAATGAACCTGAATAGCATCATAAACGGCATCCTTATGGGTAATCTGTTGGGTGCCGATGCTTTCTCGTCGATAAATGTTGCCATGCCGGTTGTAATCTGCATCAGCGCCATTGGCGCATTGTTGGCGCAGGGGCCGGCTAACCGCATTGCCCAGCATCTTGGGGCGATGGATAACAATCGCGCCAATCAGGTATTCACGGTCAGTTTTGGTTCTATGCTGGCCGTGTGCCTGACTCTGAGCGCAATCGTGGCGGCCACGGATTTTTCCGCCTTTGTGGTGGGTTTGCTGCCCGTTGACGCAGAGCTGCTCCCGCTGGTGAGTAAATACATCGGAGTATTGATGATGGGCTGTATGGTGATTGTTTTTCAGAACGGACTGTCATTGCTGGTTGACGTTATGGGCAAGCCTAAGGTTGTGACTATCGGCATGATTGCCGGTATGGTTGCTAATGCTGCTTTTGTCGTAACGAGCGTAAAAGTGTTGCACATGGATATTGTAGGCGCAGCCTATGCTACCTTGTTCGGTGCTTTGGTCTGTGACATGGTTCTGCTAGGTTATATTTTCAAGTATAGCGGAATGAAACTGTGTCGTTGCCCGAATTGGTGGAAAGACTTCCGTAGCGGTATAGCCTATTCTTTGCCCAGTTTGGTGGGGACAATATCAGTCATAGTTCTCATGCTGGTTTGCAACACATACATTATGGCCAATCAGGGGGCAAATGGCATGTTTGTCATGTCCATCGGTTACAGCATCATCTCCATCGGTAGCATGATTTCCAATGGTGTGGGAATGTCCTACACGGCCATAGGCGGCATGATGATCGGGCAGGGAGACTATCGCGGCGTGAGGTTGTTGTTTGCGCGGGGAATGTTTGTCACTTTGCTGGCGCCGATTTGTTTTAACATTGGAGGACTGTTTTCCCGAAATCTGGCCTCCCTCTTTGGCGCCAATACACCTGAGCTGATAGAACTGACCGGGCATGCCCTGCCCATGATTTGCGTGATGCTGTTTTCTCTTGGGATTGTATCCTCGCTGACGTTTTTGCATGTGGCGCTGGGGCATCGGGTGATTTCCAGCGTGAACAGTCTGATGACACTGGCTACGATTACCGTTTCCTTCATGTTTTTGGATTATATGTTGCCGCCGGATCAAATTTGGTGGGCGTTTCCTTTGGCTACGGCGCTAAGCCTGCTGATTATTTTGTCGGACACGATGGCGGTTAGTATGCGTTCACAGGGTAAATTACAGCTGGTTTCGCTGATACCCAAAGATGACCCGGAACGGAAAATGCTTGATATTTCGGTAGAATGTACCGCAAAAGAAGAAACAGCGGCTATTGATTCGTTAATCCGGTTCTTGCGGGAAAACGGCGCAAGCGATTGGGAAAATAGCGTCGTTCACTGTCTGGACGAGCTTATGTTGAACATCTTGAATCATTCTGGCTGTGGCAGTGGCAGTTACATGGATTTGTCGGTGATGCTTCAGGAAGATAAGATTGCGGCTTATTTGCGGAGCGAGGGCAAGCCCTTTGATCCTTTGAAGGTCAAAAAAGACGACCACAAGATAGGCATGACAATTATGTTTCACTATTGCAGTAGCTTGGAGTATCGCTATTCGTACAGTCAAAACATTGTGTTGGTAAGCTGGGATATTGTGTCATAAGGAAGGCAGAAGCCGTCCCCCACTTATGGAAGTGGGGGACATCTTCTGCCTTCGTTATTTTCGGGATTCGGGAGCAAACCTTTCGCACAGAGTTTTTACCATGGAAATATATAGCTCCTTGCAACGGGAGTATCAATAAAAATTTTATTAATTCATTCAAATTCTTAGGTTTCAGCTCTTTCATCTCCTGAGCCGGCTTTTTATGATGGTACCCATGATGTGGATTCGATACCTGTTTATTCGCGTACCCAGCGCAGGAAGGTGCGATGGGTAACACCCAGACGGAAAGCAGCTTGGCGAGCAGAGATGTTGCCCTGTTTCCATTTTTTTTTGAGAGATTCATATTCTGGGGGGCGCTCCATCGGGGGTTGACCGCACCTTACGCCACGGGCTTTTGCTGCGGCGAATCCCTCTGCCTGCCTTTGGTGGATGAATTCGCGCTCTGTCTGGGCGACGTAGGAGAGGAGCTGAAGCACGATGTCTGCAATTAGGGTGCCTGTCAGGTCACGGCTCTTTCTTGTGTCGAGAAGGGGCATATCAAGCACCACGATGGCGGCCTTCTTCTCTTTTGTGATGATTCTCCATTGCTCCAGTATTTCCGCATAGTTCCTTCCGAGCCGGTCGATGCTCTTTACCACAAGGGTGTCATCAGGCTTTATTTTTTTTCATGAGCTTCTGGTAGGCGGGGCGCTCGAAGTCCTTACCGGACTGCTTATCCATGTAGATGAACCTCTTGGCGATACCGAAGTCCCTCATGGCGGCCTCCTGCCTTGCCTCGTTCTGTTCCCTTCTTGACACTCTGATGTAGCCGTAGATTGTTTCCTTCATTTTGATTCCTCCCGTGCTGTATTTTGGGCTATGCCAATATCATATTTTAAGAGGAACCCTTGGATTTGGCTGATTGTACCATGTTATGGTCTGTAAAGGACCTTCTCTTCAAAGAACTGGCGGTTGATCCTCCCCTTGAAGGTGATTTTTCCCATAGCCTCCAGCTCGGCGTTGAGCTTCTGTATGAGTTCGTAGGCCTTGTTCCTTCCGATGCCGGTCTCTGCCATGACCTCCTTGACATCCATCTGTGTGGATGCCTTTTGTTTTCTTTTCATATGCTGCCCTCATTCAGTGGAAATCATAGAATCCATGCGGCTCTGGCCTTGTAGAAAGGGTTATGTCCCTGTCGCTTGGAGTCTGGGGAACGACCTGAAGGGAAAGGCCGTTCTTGTTGGCTTCCTGAGCTTTCAGGGCTTGGTCAATCTCATGGCTCTGATGTGCGGCTTCTATGGACGCGATGGAAGAGAGGAGGGCATTCCTTCGGATGTTTTCCGCTGCTTGCATGGAGATTATTTCCGTGTCCGTCTCTTTGGCTTCAAGGTTTCCTTCGGCTTCTGCCGATGCTTTGAGTATGCCTTCGATAGCCTGCATCCTGTCATTGGAATCCTCTTCGAGCTTCCTGATTGTGTCCGTAAAGCGTTTCATAGGCTCCGCCGTGGGACAAGATTACAGTATTGCCGTAGCCTGATATCCATCCAGAATATGTAACGATGCCGTTTGCGGAGGCATGGATGTATCTCCCGTAGTCATATCCGAAGTCCGTTCCTGAATGGAACTTCGCATCTCCCGTAATTGGATGTATGCGCCAACCGAATGGGGAAGTCACTATGACTTCTTCTACGGGATAAGTCATTGAAAAGACGGTGGGATCTGCCGTACCCTCCGCAAAGGCTATCGAAAAGGGCAGAAGGAAGAGGAGGACGGCTACAAGAAACTTCTTCATTCGCATATCCTCCCTGCCTTTAGTGGTGCTCCTTGTAGAGCTTTTCTATTTTCTCGTTCACGTTTTCCAGCCGTTCGTGGACGCTTGCATCCATGAAGCCCTCTGATTTTTTTGGTGGTGTCCAGCCGTGAGTCATGGGATGTCCCTTTGCATCCACGATGGGCGTCCCGTCCGTTTCTACTGCTCCCTTGCCGCTTGCCTTGTAGAGCGTGGATGGATCTGTCCTTGTTGCCATTTGGCCGGAATCAGTCAGGATTTCCTTAATTTTGTCCGAATGCCCTCTTGCCGTATCATGGATATCGCGATTGGCGGCCCTTGCCGAATACATGCTCTGGATGTCCTGCTGGGACTGTCTGGAAGCAACAACAAAAGGATTGTACCTCTGGTTCTCGATGGACGCTATGTTCTTGGCTGTGCCCCAAGCCTGAGCCGCTTTTTTGTGGAGCCATCCGTAGCCTTGCAACCGTCGGTCTGCTTCGAGCGCACTGCCGCCTCCTTCCATGCTTGTGGCCATCTGATAGGTTCCGTAGGCAGCACCTATTCCTCCTGCTGCCGCTGCCACCTTTCCACCGGAAGATGGTACATGCTCAAAGAGGTCTCCCGACACAAGGGATGGGCTTCCAGAAATGAGGCCCTGTGCCAGATTGGGTATCTTGTGAACAAGGACACATAGCATGAGGGAAGCTAAGACCATCTGGAGAAGAAGACTGAGCTCCAGCGGTGGCAAGCCCCTCCACGGGCGCATTCCATGCAATGTCTCCAGCTCCGGCAGCAAATACATGGGAGGAGGCGGCGATAAGGATTCCTGCTGAAAGAACAAGACGTTTCATCCATCCTCACCCATCTTCTGCATTGCGGCCTCGAAGGAAACCGCCTGCGGAGAGCTTCCCTTTGTTGCCTCATGAAGCCTTTCGTAAGTCGAATCATTGATGGATCTTGCAACGGCCTCGTCCTGCAATTCCTTCTGGTAGCGGACGGCTTGCATTGCGGCCATGTCGGAAAGCAGGCTGTTCCCGTAGATTTGCGCCGTTACGTTTACGGCAGTAGCCTGAGTATTAGCTTGCTGTGCTTCTTTCTCTCCCTCGGCGTTCTGGGAATTTTTCAGGATTTCATCCAGGGAATTGTGCAGGGCGTTTCCTGCCGTCTGCGTGGTCTTTGCACCGTGTAGCACATCCGTATTCGTCCTTTCGAGGGCCTGCAGGCTCTTCTGAGTTTGCTCGTAGGCATCTACCATAGTCATCTTTCCGTTCAGTATCTGGCCAAGATCGGGAAGGCACTGGTCCATGAAGGCATCTGTGCTTATGTTCGGATTGAGTGCGCCGGTCTTTGCTTCGCGCTCGTCCCACATCTGCCGCTGTTGCTCCGTATGGGACATGAGATAGGAGAGAATCTGCTCAATGCTCATACTTCGCATGTTGATGATCTGGAGAGCAAGTTGCTTTTCCTCGTTGGACAGGATATTTGCGGTTGAAATGGCTGTCTTGATGGCCTGTTCGACGTTCTTCTCGTCATAGACCAGTACGGCGGCATTTGCAGTTCTCTCCTGCGGGACCATGCTGATAGCAGCACCGAGCGTACCCATCAGGATACTTTTTACCGAACCATTGGAATGCTGTAGGTTTGCTTAATGTGTTTGTGATGAATTATTTCAACGTGTGAGATGAATGACAGGAGGAACGCGATTATGAATGCATTACAAGAAAACCTATTTGCATTGTTGCGGGAGAAAGGTGCCAAGTTAGTTGGGGTAGCCGTTATGGAAGGATACGCTGAATGTGGGATGAATCGTGGCGTGGCGGTAGCCATCCCTGTTCCAGCTCCTATCGTTGAGAATATAAACATAGCCCCGACTATAGAGTATTATCAGATGTACCATACGATGAATGCTCAATTAGATGATATAGTTGAGACAGGTGCGGCATATTTGCGTGAAAAAGGCTTCAATGCTCACGCTAACACTAAGAAAAGTCTCGTTGTAAACGATGATCTTCGAACCATGTTTCCGTACAAGACCGTGGCAACAAGAGCAGGGCTGGGATGGATTGGAAAAAGCTGCCTTATGGTTACAGAAGATTATGGAAGTGCGGTACGGCTCTCCAGTTTGTTTACCGATGCACCACTCGTACCATCTAAACCTGTTACGGAGAGTCGCTGTGGTAAATGCCGAAAATGTGTAGATGCATGTCCAGGGCAGGCGATTATCGGCGAAACATGGACTGCCGAAATGCCAAGAGAGAAACTACTTCATGCACATATTTGTAAGGAAACCCAAATCAAACGAATGCGAGAGATTCTTGGATTCTATGAAGGAGAGCGAATTTGCGGTCGTTGTTTTGCTGTTTGTACCTATACACAGAGGTACTTGCGTATGTGTCGTAAGGCGGCTATCCAGTAACGTTACAGCGAGTCTATCCCGGAAAGGGCAGCCCTACACCACACAAAATTTCCGTTGGCATCCCAAATCCCCCAACTTCTGCGGGAAACAACGTCTAATCTTCCAAAAGTTCCCTCCATACCTCGGCTTCATCCCGCAGTAATATCTCAGGAATGGCCTCCTCAAGAGATACAGATAGCATATATTCATCATATGACAAGCTGTCTATACCGTACTTCTTCCCCATATAGGATATCCAAGCACCGCTGTCAAGAGGCAGTGTCTCGATTTCATTAGGGTCAAGACCGAACCCATGGCCCTCACATTTCACAAGGCTTTCCTTCCGCGTCCAAAGCAGATAGAACCAGTAGGCTGCAGTCTTGTCCCCTGAAGCCTTCTCCATCATACACTTATATTCATCAGGAGAAAGAGCCGCCTTCACCCAATCCCCCTCAACAGTTCCTATTTTTTCAATATCCACCCCCACAGCCGTGTCCGCTTCGGCTATGACGACGTAATCGCCGCTATGGGATATATTGAAATGCCTCTCTGGGATATATGGCTTGCCCGCCTCATTGTACAGCACCTGCTCTCCATGAGCTGCTTTTCTCATCAAAAGAGACGCCCCCAGACTCCGCAGTCGATCCTCTCTGCGATAATATGACATCATTTTCTCATACTGCCTGTTATTCAGAAGCCTAACAGCGTCTCCAGCAACTGCCTCCAGTTTCACGATAGACACGATAGATACATTGACTATCACTCATCACCACCTGCCATATAACGCCTTTATTTTTCGATAAACAGATTTAATATATATTCC
>Ga0256407_10005119_pt1 | contig 21324 bp, 12 predicted proteins | sample RumenRJG_04DNA_FD_193489 | JGI IMG/M metagenome (GOLD analysis project Ga0256407, IMG submission 193489) | Bovine rumen microbial communities from Lethbridge, Alberta, Canada - RJG_04 | ecosystem: Host-associated > Mammals > Digestive system > Stomach > Rumen | place: Canada: Alberta... | reverse complement strand
AAAAAAATCAAAAAAACCCAAAAAAAAACCAAAAAAAAAAAAAAAAAAAAAAAAAAAAAAAAAAAAAAAAAAAAAAAAAAATAACTTACAAATGAAACCTATTATTTTTCCAATTGCTTTGTGTCAAAGCATATCTTCCTTCATTCCTAGGATCATTTTTATAACTTTTATACATAGTAAACTCACTAAAAGTATCATATTGTCCAGGTCCAGGACTAGGATAATTAGTATCAATTTTCAAATCAAAAATACTTCTAAATTTAACACCCATACTATAAGCATTTCCTCCTTTATATTTAGAATTATTAACCTTCCCATCACCTTTCATTAATCCTTTAACTTCATATTTCCCAGCACCAGGGGTATTATCTTTATTAACAGTAAAAAATTTAGGTGTTTTACTTAAACTCCAACCAACTTGTTTTGTATTTTGAAAATTACTCAATGGATATTTTCCTTTATTATTCATTCCTATAATTGGATATTTTCCAGGTCCAGGAACATAATTTTCATTAGTATAATTTTCTTTAATTAATTTTTTTCTAAATGAATATTTTGGTACTCCAGAACCTAAATTTGTTCTTGTTAAATATTTTGCTGGTCCAGGTGTATTATTTTTATTAATAATATGATAATTTTTTATTCCAAAAGAATATTTTGGTGAAGAATAATGTTTACTATCTTTAAAATTTGTTATATAATATGGAGCATTGTTTAATTTATATGATGTTTCATTTCCTGGTGTCATTCTTATTATATCATATTTACGACCATAACCAAATGATGCCATTCTATGTGAACGTGATGAAGGAATATTATAATATTCTTGGGATTTAAAATCTTGACTATGGCGACGTTGGAATCGTGGGGCTTTACCAAAGGAAAACATTTGCTTTGATGTACTACTGTTTATTGGGTCGTTTACTATTTTTTGACGTGATTCTATTTGGTATGTGTTATTCATTTTTTTTTTTTTTATGTTTTTTAAATGGAAATTATTTTTTTTATATTTGGTTTTTTTTTAATTTTTTTTTATAATTATGGAAGGGAAAGAAAAGTATTTTGATGCTGATTATGTTTTAATTCAAATTAATCATTATTTGAGGAATAATAAAATTGTGTATTTTTTTATTAAAGTTTTTATTGGGATGTTACTTTGGGGATTTCCTATTTATCATTTTATTAATAATTTAAATTTCCCTCAGGGAAATTATACTAGGTCTATCATTTATATTTTTATTTCCATTATTGTTTTATTCTTTTATGTTAGTTATTGTTTTATTTTTAAATTTAATTCAATTTTTGAATCACAAATGTATTATCATTGGGACTTACAAATTTTAGGAAATTTAATTAATGAATTAATTCTTTTGTTTACTATTCTTAAAATTGCTATTTCTATTAATTTAATGTTATATGATATTCCAAATGATTTACAATTTGAAACTTTTATTGAATCTTTTAAAGATTATTTAATTTCAATATCAGATAATATAATTTATATTACTATTTATTTTACTATTATTCATATAGTATTTAAAAATAAAAGATTTTTTGGAAAATTTATTTATTTAATTTCTATAATTTGTTTATTTTATGATTTTAAATATTCATTAAAAATAAATAAAATTCTTTTAATAATAAATTGTATTGCATATTCAATATTTATTCTTGATTATGGATATTATAAATTAAAATATAAAAAGAAAACTGTAGAATTCTTCTTATATAGAGGATTTGAATTATTTTCAATTTTTGCATATTATATTATTATTTTAAATTGCTGTCTACAATCAATTCATATTAAATATGGTATTTTCTTATTTTTAATAAGTATAAGTGAAAATCTTGGAAAAAAATATATTAATTTTATATTATTACCAATTGAGAAAAAGTATTTTTTATATAAAAATGATGTCTTAGGAAGATTTACAAAAAAAATTGTAGTTAAAAAAATAACATATTAAAAATTTATATAATATTTATTAATTTAAAAATTATTTAATAAAGGAAAAAAAAATTTAAATTTTTAATTGTTACAAGTGTATAAAATCCCATTTAATAATTCAACTGAAATTAAAATAGCATAATATTCTAAATCATATTTATTTAAAATTGGAATATTTAAAATTCCTCTTGAATAATAATCCATAGCAATTAAAGTATAAATTTCATGATAACATTCATTAGAAAAATAATTTAATGCTTTTAATTTCCAATTTATATTTTTATCATATAAATGTGTAATATTAAATAATATTTTTAATGATATTTCTTCATTTATATTTTCAAATGGTTCATATAAAAAAAATATTGCATTGAAATTTATTCTATCTAATAAAATAATATTCCAATTTGAATAATGAATAATTAACATTATTATTTCAAAATTTTTCATTTTGAAAAAATGATTTTCTGAAAAATAATTTAAATCATTTATATCATTAATAATTATAAATTTAATATTTGGATAAAGATCAGGTTCATTATTTTCAAGGGCTTCAATTAATCTATTTTCAATTAATTGAATAAAATTATTTATTAATAATAAAGATAAATAATGATTTAAAACTAATTCTTTAATTTCTTTATATCCATTTGAATCATCATCACCTCTTATACAAAATAAAAATTTTTTGAAATTAATAAAATCAAAAAAAGGATAATTAATATAATTTTTTTTTGATATTGCATAATTATAAAAAAATTTAAAAATTTTTTCATCTTCTTCATTAATAATTTGTATTTGAACAGCATTAATCTTTTTATTTGATTCTTCCTTAAATAAATTGTTATTGTTTTCATTTGAATTATTATTATTAATATTCATATTTTTATCTTTTTCAAAATTTACTTTATTATCTTTTTTAATAGGAGAAATATTTATATTATCCCAAAAATTTTGTTGATTATTATTATTATTTGATAAAAGATTATTATCATAGTTTAATTTACTAAAATTTATTTTATCAAAATCAATATTTTTGTTAGAATGAAAATGACAATATTTTTTACTGAGAAATTCACTTGAACATTTTGGACATTTTTCTTTATTTATATTTATATATTTATTAACTTTTCTATTTTTTTTCATTTTAAAACTATATTGAATATTAGATAAAAATATTTCATTATCTAATTTATTTTCCTCTTCTTCATTTGAATTAGAAAAAATATTTGAAAAAAATTTAAAAAAATTTTCCATTAAAAATTTAAAAAGTATATTTATTTAAAAATAATAATTAATATTTATTATAAATCTTGATATGAAATAAGTTTCCTTCCTTCTTTATATGAATTTCTATCTTCATAATAATCTTTTTTTTTCTCGTGTTTTGATTTATGAAAATTTCCTTTTTTATTATTTCTATTTTGATATATTCTCATAGCATTTAAATAATTAACATAATCTTTCATTTCATTTATAATTTTTATTTTTTCATATTGCTTTTTATTTGGATCTTTTATGAAATTTATTTTTTTTAATTCATTATTAATTACTTCTTTTATTTTATCAGAATGCATATTATTTATATGTTTTTTATTATAATGCTCAGATATAAATTTCTTTTTACAAATATTACATTCAAATTTTTCTGGTGAGATTTGAATTGTGTTTTCAGATAAAAATTTTTCAATTTTTTCTTCTTCATTACTTAAATGTATATTATTATTATCTTCAATAGAAATTTTTTCAATAAATTCATTAATTTTTTGTTCCAATTTATTACAATAATTTTCATCATAAACATCTTCTTTATAATAAATATGACAATAATCACATTTAGTAGATAAATTTCTTTCATCATCATACATTTCACAACAAAAAAAACAAAAACCATGTATTTTTCTTAAGTAAATTAAATTAATATTTAAATGGAAAAAATCATCATTATTATAATGATTATTTTTTTTTAATTCATTTAAAATATGATTAATATCTTTTTTATTATCTAAAATATCAATTAATTTTTCAGTTATTTCAATATCTTTTTTAATATCTCTTCCATTTTCTCCATAAAATAAAGGAGCAATTCTTATTTTTTTATCTGTTAATGCTTTACTTTTTGTAGGACATAATTTATAAGAATTATTCATTTTATAATCTTTTAATAAAGTATAAGCAACATCACAATTTTCAATTGAATCAAAAGATAACCAACAATATCTATTAAAATTTTGATTTTTTAAAGGATCACTTAAAGATAATGATACAAAACCTTTTATTTTTTTTAATATTGATAATAATTCCATTTTTTTTATATTTCTTGGAAATTGATGAATAAATAATGTTTGATTATCAGGCTCAAATGCAAAATAATTATCTTTATTTTCATTTGTATTTTCTTTAATTTCAATTTCTTTAATTTCATCAAAAGAATATTGTTCATATATATATTTATTATAATGATGATTTTTATCATATGATAAATCAATATTTTCAAATGTTTTATTGTTTAATGAATCTAAAAATATTTTTGAAAATATTTTACATTGATTACTTTGTTCTCTTTTTATTTCATTTTTTATTATTGGATGATATCTTTCTTTAAACCATTCATCATCACAATGTTCATGATAAAATGACATATATTTTTTATTTTCATATTTATCTTTATATTCTTCATATATTTTTTTTAGTTTTTCTTTTTGAGTATTTTCTAATTTTTCTTGAATATTTTCAAATAACTCAAATGTTATTAATGGACCATCATAACCTGGTATTATTAATGAATTTTTATATTTTGTTAATAAATCTTCTTCTCTATCCCTTTTTTTATTTATATAATGATTTTTATTATCATTTTCATTATTTTCATTTTGCTGGTCATTATGGCTTTCATTATTTTCTTCCATGGATTTAAATAATAAAAACTTTTATATTATAAATTTATATATTATTATTTTAAAATATATGGTCAATTAATAAAAATATTAATAAATTAAAAATTATTTTCTAGAAATAGTTGATTAAAATTGTAGATAAATTCATTTTTTTTTATTGATATTTATTTTTATAATATTTTATTATACAAATAAGTCATGCTTAAAGGTATTCAAATAATAAAACAATTTTTTTTAACTAAAAATTTAAAATAAATTTTTTAATTATATTTTTTAAAATTTATTTTTTTATTTAATGGAATTATCATATAAAACATATAGAGATAATGAAGAAAGAATAATGAATGAAATAGAGGAATGTGATTTTATATCATTTGATTTAGAAATGACAGGAATAGATAGTGATATAAATAATTCATTAATTGATACTCCAGAAATAAGATATTTAAAATATAAATCAACAGCTGAAAAATATAAAATTATTCAATTAGGATTAACATTATTTAAGTTTAATTCAAGAGAAAATTATTATGAAGTTTCTCCTTATTCATTTTATCTTTTCCCTTGTAATAATTTAAATAATGATACAATTATATCATGTGAATTAAAATCTTTATTATTTAATAAAAAAAATGGAATTGATTTTAATGAATGGATTAAAAATGGTATTTGTTATTTAAATGATAGACAATATAAAGAATTATATAGGAAAATTGTAGATGATAATGTTAATTTAATTCATGAAGAAGTTTATATTAATAAAAATTTAGATGATTATTGGGAATGTGAAAATATTATTGATGATGTAAAAAAAAATTTTTATCCTAATTTAAATGTTTGTTCTAATTATATGATTAAAAATATTCCTAATTTTATGATTCATTATATTAAAAATAAATTAAATAATAATTTATATTTTGAAAGGAAATCATTACAAAAAGGAGGTACTTTTGTATTTATTACTAAATATAAAAATGAAAATGAAAAAAATGAGTTAATTAAAAAAGAAATTGAACAAAAATTATTTAAATTAGAACAAAAAAAAGGTGTTAAACATTTATTTGATAAAATTATTAAAAATAAAAAAGTATTAATTGGACATAATATTTCATTAGATATATTATTTTTTATTAATTCATTCGGTAAAACATTGCCAAAAAAATATAATGATTTTAAAGATTATATTTCAAATAATTTTGAATTATATGATACAAAATTAATTTTTGAATCTTTGAAAGAAAAATCAATAATTTTAAAAAATATAAATTCAATTTTAGATAAAATGTATCCAATATTAAAATCAATGAGTGAAAATTTATATAATTATAAAATAGTAAATTCAAAAAAAAATTTTGAAGATAATAATTCATTTCATAATGCAGGATATGATTCTTTTATTACAGGATTATGTTTTTTATCTCTAAAATATTTATATAGTAGTGTGAGATTTAAAGATAATTTTAAAAATAAAGTTTATATTATGAAATCTCTTTATACAAATTTTGATTTTTTAAATGATGAAATAATGATTGAACAAAATACTATTAATTATTGTTTAAAAGCAGTTAAAAGAACTGGTGATATTCAAATTAATAATATATTCAAGGATACTAAATTTGAGAAATCAATTAGAAGAGTTTTAAATTGTGATAAATATAATACTTTAATTTTAATGGTTAATAAAGATGATTTAATTAATAATATTGTTGAATTTGAAAATATATTAAGAAAAAAAGAAAATATGAAACATTATAGTTTTTATACTTTAGAAGAATTTAGAAATAAATATATGAAATAAAATAATGATTTTATGTTAATATCATAACTATAAAAATATTTATAAATATATAAAAAATTATTTTAAATTGAATTTGAAATATATAATTTATTTTTTTATAACATAATACAATATTTAATTTATAATAAAAATAAAATTTACTTATTACAATAGATATAAAAATTTTTTAAAAAAATTTTATTTAAGTTTAATTATTAAGATTAAGATAATTTATTTTTATTGATAAAGTATCTTCTTTATTAATTTTAATATTATTCATTAAATCATTTTTTTAATTTTGTATTTCATTTAATTCTTCATATTTCATATAATCAGGAATTTTTTTCCTATATGATTTTTTCCCTATTAAATATTTATAAATTTAAATATTATTTTTTATTCTTGTGGTTTTGTTTTTTAAGTTGAAGAATCAACATTTCAGATTCAATATGTCTTTTTTAATTGAACAACCTATAATAATTAAACTTTTAATTATCAAAAAAAGAATTTATTTAAGATTTTTATAATTTTAATGGAATTTTTTCAGTATAAATAATAATTTTAAATTAATAATAGAAATGTAATAAATAAAAAAAATTAATTAAACCAAAAAAGTTAATATATAATAAAAATGTTTGATTTCATTAAATTAGCAGGAGAAAAAATAAAATCCTCTTTAGAAGAAACAATAGATAAAATAGGAGATAAAAAAAATGATATAATAGATACAATATCAACAACAAGAGAAAAAGTAGCAACATCATTATCAACAACAGGAGAAAAAGTAGTAACATCATTATCAACAACAGGAGAAAAAGTAGTAACAACAATAAAAAATGGAAAAGAATTAGTTTTAACAGCAGTATCAAATATTGTAAATAAAGTAAAAGAAAAAATAGATGAAAATAATGAAAATTTAGAAAAAAATGATTATGATGATGATGAAAAAAATAATGAAAAAAAAGAAATAGAAAAAATAATAGAATTAAATAGAAAAGAAGATGAATATGAAAAACAAAAATATGAAGCAATAGGAAATAATTCAATTTATACTTCTGATGAAAATTGGGGTATTTGTCCTATTACTCAATGTTATATGGAAAATCCAGTTATTACTCCTTCTGGTGTTTATTATGAGAAAAAAGCAATTTTAGATTGGATTAGTAAAAGTCCTTATGACCCTTTTACTAGAGAATTTTTAACCAGTGATATGCTTATGGAAGATAATGAATATAGGAATGCTATTAAAGAATATAGAAAAAATCATAATGTATAATTATATTTAAAATTTTTTTTATTTATTTTTTTCAGTTTTTTGATTTTGGAAAAATATTAATTGATGTAAAAGATATAAATCCTTTTTTTATTTGTATATTTTTTTCAATTATAATTTTAATTATAAATTAATATTATTATTTTATTTAAACATTTTTAATTTTTTAGTTGGATATAAGAAGGATAAACATTGTTTTATTATATTAATATTACCTTTAAATAATCTTTTTAATATTATATATTTTTGATTATCTTGAATAGAGAAATAATTTAGTTTTTCAATTTTATTTTCTATATTATTATTAGATTCAAAATATATTTTTTCAGTGAAATTTAAATCTAATATATTAACAATATCATTGATTTCATTATTTTTAATTTTTAAATTAGTTATAAAATTAATTTCTTTTAAATCTTTAATATAAATATTAAATAACTTTTTAATATTCAATTTTATTTTTATAAAGTCACAAACAAAAGATAATAATTGAATAGAAATATATTTTAATTTGGAAATATTAGTAAAACTAAATTTGGAAATGAAATTTGAAAAATGAATAAAAGTAATTTCATCTAAATAACCAATAGAAATAGTAATTAAATTTGTAGTAATAAAATTTGAAATATTATAAATATGATAAAATTGAAATTGAAAATAAATGTGTTCTAAAATTTGATTATTTTTTTGATAATCAATTATATCAATTATTTCTCCAATAGAAGGAAAACTTCTACTATCAAATCTAATATACGGAGAGAGTATCTTTAATTTTTTAATATTTTTATTATCACCGTCAAATAATATTATAAAATTTAATATAAATTTTATTATTGTCATTATATATTCAAATTTTGATAATAATATTTCTGGAATATCTAAAAAAATTGATATTTCTTTTAATGATTTTTTAACCAGAAAAAGAATGAAAAAATTGTTTAAATTTTCTTCAAATTTTTTTAATAATTTATTTAAAATATATTCTGAGAATTTATCTTCGAATCTATTTTTTTTTTCATTAAAATTATTAGGTTCAATTTCTTTTAAATTTTGATATAATTTAAATAATGATGGAATGCAATATGAAATTGCTTCAGAGAAAAATGATATATTTAAAACTTTTATTTGTTCATATGAATCTATTATTGAAAGAATTTTTCTAAATGATAAAAAATCAAGACTATTAAAATTTAAATATAAATTAGTTACTTCATTTAAAGGAAGTAAAAAATTCATAAAATGAAAATTTTCTTTAAATGGAATAATCAATTTAAATTTTAATTGAAAATATTTTTCTATTTCTCTTGTTAAATTAATTGGGAAAGATAAAGAAAAATGAATTATATTTTTTATTATTGGAATTATTCCTAATATTAATATCAATGAATCAAAAATATTTTTATATTGCATAAAAAATATTTCATTCTTCTTTTGCTCATTTTTATCATTATTATTTAAATTTGTATTGTCTTTTATTTTATTGTCAAAAAGTGATATATAATCATTTTTAAATGTCCATTTTCTTTGTATTAATTTTTTATAAGATTGATTAAAATCAATTGATTCAATTGTATTATTATATTCTTTTTCATATATAATTAATTTATATTGATAAATATCACATAATTTTTTAGTTAAAGATTCATTATTTAATTCTAAATTAATTCCGTTTAAGTTAGGAAAAATAAATTTTTTATTTAAAATTATAAATATAAATAAATAAGTATCATCTCCAGTATAATCATTAATTGGCCAATCAAAATCTATTATTAAATTTTTGATTTTTGAAAATAAATTATCTAAAAAAATAAATTCAGCAGGGACAAGAAGTTTATTTTTTAAATTATTATTATTTTCAAAGAATTTTTCTTTAGAAATTGTATAAGGTTCTAAATTTTTTTTAAAACAAAAATGATATAGTTCATTAATAATATTAATATTATTTGATTTAGTTTTATTAATCAATTCACTTAAATTATTTATATTCAAAATATTAAAAGACATTAATTTTTTATAACCACATAAAATAATAATTCCAATTTGTCTTATTTTTTCTAAAGTTAAAATTATATTTTCAGAATGTTGAATTATTCTTCTATTATCTAATAAAATATTTATACATTGTTCATATTTATCTTTTATATTATTATTTTTTTCATATAATGAATAAAAATGATGAATTAATAAAATTAATCCTTTATCTTTTGGAATATAATCATATAAATATCCATCAATTATTTTTTTTATATTATATTCTTTATCATCTGCTAATAAAAATGAAAGTTCCATTTGTTTAATTCTGATTTTATCTATACCAATTATTTCATTCTTATTTTTATGATTAATGTCTAAATAACAATGTCTCATTTCTTCATCTTTTTCTGAATTCATAAAAATAGATTTTAAAATAAAAAAATATATAATACATTTTTATTTTTAATATTATTTCCAAAATATAAATAAAACAAAAAATAAATATAAAACTTATAAAAAATGAAAAAAGTTAAAGATTGAAAAAAGGATAAACATCATTTGGAATATCTTCTCCATTATTAATTTTCTCAATAACCATTTGAGCAATTCTATCATGAGAATCAACATTTAAATTTTCTTTAGCAAAATCATAGCATTTTTTATATCTTCTAGATTTAAATAAATCTAAATCAATAATTAAAATTTTAGCATTTAAAAAATTAGTTTCATTACAACCTCCAAAAATATATAATTTATCTCCAAAAATTTCACTAGAATGTTCAGCTCTTTTTTCATTAATAGAACCAAATAATTCAACAGAAATCCAAGTAAAATTCATAATATCTAAAATAAATAAATCATTAAAAACAACATTTAAATTTTTTCCTCCATATAAAACAAGATAATTTAAATTTTTATAATAATTTAATGTAGAACTAAATCTTGGTGTTGGTGAAGTTCCTTTAACATTAGGTTCAAATAATACTAATGGATTTTTAAATATGTGTAATATAAAAATATTATTTGTTGGTTGTAAATTTTGATCTAAACCACCAAACATATAAATTCCTTCAAATTTAGGATCAAAAACATGTTTATTTTTATTTGGATCATTTGGACTTAAAATTGAATTATGATCTCTTGTAAATTCACTATAATAAATATTTAATTTTGTACCTTTTAATATATTATCATTATTTAATACTACACAACTACAATGATATGCTCTTCTTAATTCTGTTTTTGTTTTTTTTCTTGTTTTATATCTTATATCTTTTAATTGAATCCATTTTAATGAATTCAAATCTAACATCATAAAATCACATAATACATTATTATTTTCTTTTCCTGAATTTGATGAATCTGGTAAAAAGAATAATTCTTCATTTTTATTTGTATATTCTTTTTCTATATCAATTCCACCATGAACTACCATATTCCAACCTATAATTTCACTTATATGATTTCTTCTTCTTGGTATTCGAAAATAATTTTTATTATATTTAGCTTGTTCATTTTTAAAAGATGCAATTTTAAGTTGTTTATTTCCAATATTATAAATTAAAATATCTTCAATTGGATATTTAATTTTATTCATATTAATATTACCACCAAAATAAAAAATACAATCATTAAATAAAATTCCAGTATGACCATATTTAGGATTATATTTAATATCATTATATTTAATTTTTTTCCATTTATCATTTGTAATATCAAAAACCCAAATATCAGTTAAAATTGAAGTAGATAAACCACCAAAAAGATAAATTTGATTTAAATATTTTGTTAAAGTTGATTGAACTCTTGAATTTGGTGTTCTATTATTTTGAAATACAATTTTACAAAAATAATATTTTGTATCTTTAATTAAACCATTTCTAACAATAACATCATTAATTGCTTTATTTGATGTTACTCCACTATTTACTAAAAAATTACTAAATTTATCTGGTGTTGATTCATGATCCATTTGAAGTAATTTTATATGTGGTTTTGGCATAATGTGATTTTTAATTTTATTAAATTGAACTTTATTATACATTTGATTATATGAATCATATTGTGTTGATGACATTACACAATTCATTCTATCCATTAATGCTTTATTTATTTTTAAAGTAAATAATGAATGTTTAGGGGAATTAAATTCACTTTTATTTATATGAATTGATAATTCTTTAGTTTTATTTTTTTTTTTTATTATTTTTTTTACAAATTCACTTTCATCAACTGTTAATTTATTATTATTAATCATATTATTTAATGTATATCCATTTTCTTCATCTGTGTTTTCACTTAAATTATTATATACTGATTTATATTTTTTTATTGTGTTATCATATTCTCTTTCTGATACTACGTTTAAAAAATTAAATTGAGTTAACATTGGAAGTGATAAATTTATTTCTTTTTTATAATTTTCTTTTTTTAATGTTGATGGATAATATGAATTATTATATTTTTGCTCTAAAGGTTCATTAAAATTTTGATTTGGTGATATTGGTGTGTAAAATGATGATGTTGTTTCATTTTTTGAAAAAAAAGGTTCTAAACTTTTTTGTCTCCTTCTTGTTTGATTGAAATGTGTTGAAAATGTTTTATTAAATGTACTCATTGTTTTAAGAGGAATATTCATTTTTATTTTTTTTTATCATATAATTATTTATTAAATTATATTAATTCTTGAAATTAAAATAAAAAAATAAAATAAATATAAAATATTCAATTATTCATTAAATTATGATATCTAATGACATAAAAAAAAAATAAATGTAAAAAATTGGCTTTAAAAAAACATATTTTTATCTTTTCAATATGATAAATAATTTTACAAAAGTTATTTAATAAAAAAAGCATATCAAAAAAAAAAATAAAACAAAGAAAAATAAAATTATTTTTTTACCTAAAAACTATATATCTAAAAATATTTTATTTAATTTTAATTAAAAATGAATTCCTTGATAATAATATTTTTACTCCTAGCATCAATAAAAAGCGATAGTTCTGGAAATCTAGTTTTAGACTTTACACTCACATATGAACAACTAATAACTAAATTAAACATAGGATATGGAGAAAAAAACATAACATCTTATTTTCAAATAGACATTTCATCCAGCAATTCATGGATATTAAATTCACTTTTAAATGAAACTTACAGTTCATCATTTACTAATAAAGGACAAAAAAAAGATTTAGAAAGAGATAATTTAAATATTTCTGGAGAAATTGCAACAGATATTTTCCATTTTGGAGGATTATTATTTAATGAAGATGAAAGATTATCTTTTATTACAGTTCACTCTTTAAAAGGAGAGCCTTCTAATATAGGAGGATTAGGATTTGGGAAAAATATAGAAAAAAATTACAGTCCTTCTTTTATTATGAATAATAAATTAAATAAAGATGGTGGGAAATATGTTTTAGAAATAACCAAAGATCCTACTTCTGAATATTCAATTGGTCATATTGTTGTTGGAGATAATCTTAATGAGAATCCTCTTATTCCTTCAATTGAAGTCGCTTTAGATAATGATAATCAAAATTTTAAAAGTTCTTGGGTTACAAAAGTTGAAAAAGTTTTCTTTGGGAATGTACTTAGAGAAAAAAATGATGCTGGAGAATATGTAATAAATGTTAATAAATATCCATATTTTGGTGTGGGAATGTCTGCTACTTTTGAAACTATTTATAATAAAATTTATGTTCCTTATGATATAAGTCAAGATTTTTTCTATAAAATGGATAAGGAATACTTTTTATTTAATGGGAAACATAAATGTGTTGTTATTACTGATAATGATGTTATGAAATATAAATGTCCTCTTGATGATGTTAAAAAATTGGGTCAATTGCATTTTATTTTAAGTGATAATTTAGATATTTATCTTGATGAATTTGATTTATTTACATGTGATAATACTTCATGTAATAGTACTATTGAAGCAAATCCTAATATTAAAGATCATTGGGTTTTAGGAATTCCTGTTCTTAGAAAATTTACTTGTCTATTTGAACCAGCTGAGGATGATAGTAAAAAACCAAAAATGACTTTATATAGTCTAAGAAATAAAGCTAAAGTGGTTATACAAGGAAAACCTTCTAATCCACCTACTTATTTAAGTACTACTTTTGTTAAAGGAGGTGAAACTATTCATTTCCCAATTTTAATGGGAACAAATATGGAACAAGCATATTTTGCTATTGATATAAATGGATATGTATCATTTGTATCTAAAGATGTTTATGATACATACAATGCAAGTCAAAAATTTGAACCTATTGGAGATTCTCATACATTTGACTATGGAGAATTTCAAATTGAAGGATTTTTATTTAAAGACCAATTTACTCTTGCTAATATATCAACTACTGAAGGGAATATAGTTTTAGGATCTAAATTTTCAGGAGGACATAAATATGAACAATTTAGAGGTGCTATTTCTGCTTCAAAAAGAGATCATTCATTCTTAACTGCAATATTAAATAGTTATGGTGTAAATAAAGGAGAACCTGGATTTTTACTTCAATATGATGATACACCAGATGATGAACATATGGGAGATTTTATGATTGGAGATTTTAGTACATTTATTGAGGAGAATTCTAAATATGTTACTCAATTGACTTTAACTGATAATAAGTTAGAATGGGAAGCTGAAATTGATTATATTTTTTTTAAAGATTATCTTGAGGAAAAAAATGAAAATTCTGTATATAAAATTAATTTAGCAAATCCACATTATTCAAAAAAAACAAAAGTTGTTTTTGAAACGGTTTACTCTAATATAATAGTACCATTTAATGATAAAGAATTATTTAAAAAATATTTAACTAAATATTATTTTAAGGTTGATGATGAAAATTTATGTACACAAGATTTTAAAAATGATTCATGGAATATTGTTTGTTCAATTGAGGAATATCATGCACTAGGTCAAATACATTTCTTATTAGATACACGTATAGGATTGAGTGATGGTTATTTGGATATTTTCTTAGATAATAATGATTTATTTACATGTGGTGAAAATGAATGTGCTTTTGGAATAACTATTGATCCATATATTACAGATCGTTTTGTTTTTGGTAATAATGTATTAAAACAATTTAAAACATTTTTCGGTTTAAAAAAAAATGAAGAAAAAATATTATTTATTGGAGATTATAATAAAGCTTTAGTAATGACTGTTGGTGTCCCTACTGAAGAAAATGAAAAAAAATATGTAGAAGGTGATTTTGAAATTGGAAAAAATGGTCTTATGTACACAACATTATCAATAGGAACTCCATTTCAAAAAATTTCAACAATATTAGATTTAAGTGGAGTCCATACTTGGGTACATGATACATTATATAATCAGGAAAAGTCAACAACAAAAATGAAAAAAAATTCAGGACAGATTGAATTTGAAAATTTCCTTGTTTCTGGTGATTTTTATCATGATACAACAAATTTTGCTTCTACAACAATAATAGATTTTGATTTCCAAGTTGTAACAACTACTGATCTTTCAGAATTACCATATGAAGCTGCTATTGGTTTAGGTAGGACAACTTATATTAATACAGAACATCAGGATCTTTCATATTCTTTTGTTAAAAGAGTTTATGAAAGTTTGAATATTAATTCAGCAACTGATAAATTTATGATTAAATTTAATTCAAATATTGAAAAAGAAAATACTGGAAAAATTTATATAGGAGATTTTGATGATTTAATTGATTTGGATGAAAATGTTGATGAATTAGCAATGGATCCAAATGCTCCTCTAGGTAAATGGTCATCAAACCATTCTTTAGTAGTTATATATTTCAGAAATATTTTAACTGAAAAAAAAGATGGAGGATCATATAGTGTAAATCAAGATATTCTTCACACAGATCTTGATTATGTACCTGTTTATTTTGAATCTAGAATTAATAAAATTTATATACCTTATAAATATTCAACACTTATTTTTAATGATTTATCTTCAAAATATTTCACTGTTAATGGAGAAACAATTTGTCAAAAAAAAGAAAATGAAGGTAAACATATAGGATATTTTTGTTCAAAAGATGAAATAAAAAGACTTGATCAAATGCATTTTATTTTTTCAAATAATTTTGATATTTATTTAGAAAGAGAAGACTTATTTAAGTGTGTTGAAAATAGATGTGATTTCCTTATAGAATCTAATGAAAAGTATGATAATGCATTTTATTTTGGAATGCCAGTTTTAAAACAATTTACTACTGTATTTAAAAGAGAAGGAAATTCTGCAAAAATTTTATTTAAAGGAAAATATAATAAAGCTAAAGTTCAATTTTATGAAAATCCAAAAAAAGATGTTAATCCAAATTATGAAGTCACTCCTTTTGAAATTGATAATAATGGTATTATTCAAATGAAAGGAAAGATTGGTCAAGTAGATGTAAAATTTGCAATTGATATAAATGGAAAGAAATCATGGATAGAAGAAAGTAAGTTTAATTGTGATATGTCACCAAAATCAAATTGCCAAACACTTGAGGATGATTCATTTGAACAAGATAATTTTAAAATTTCAGGGAAAAAAGTAAAAGATTCATTCCAATTTCAAACAGTGATAATTGATTTAGAATTAATATCTGCAAATAAACATGAAAGCACAAATCTTACTGGAGCTCTATCATTAAGTAAAAAATCTAATATTATTCCTCAATTTTTGGAAAAATTATCACAAAAAATTGAAATAACAAATAATTCTTATTTCTTAAGATTTGGAGGTGAAGGACCAAATGGAGAAAATATTGGAACATTATATTATGGTAATTTAAATGCTTTTATAACTGAAAATCAACTTAAAACTTTACCTATTCAATGTGATACTGAATATAATGATAAATGGTCAACTAGATTAAAAGCAATTTACTTTAAAAATTATCTTTCAAATAACACAAATGGTGTTTATTTAGTATCAAATGAAACTTATAGAAGTTATATTAAGAATGTAGGTGTTGTTTTTGAAACTATTTATAATGCTATTTATTTCCCTTATAAATATAAAGATGAATTATTTGTTCGTTTAAAAGATTTATATTTCCAAGTTGAAAATCAAACTTTAAAATGTGATCTAAATGAAGGAGAAATAGAATATTTCGTTTGTAAAAAAGATATTATTAAATCTTTAGGACAAATACACTTTTTAATTAAAGATGATATTTCTCTATACTTAGATGCAAATGATTTATTTAAATGTACTAATGATGAATGTGTATTTTTAATACAAGCAAATAAAAAATTTAATGATTATTTAGTTTTTGGTTTACCAATGCTTAAAAAATTTGATTTTGTTTTTAATTATGAAAGTAATTCAATTCTTCTTTTAAGTGATTCCAATAAAGCAACTTTAAAAATAGTAGGAGAAGTAAAAGATGATAGTGGTAGTGATTCAATAAAAAAAATTATTTGGAGTGTATTTCAAGTTATATTATTAATTATCATTATTTTATTAGCTCTTGCAGTGATTGGTATTGGAGTAATTTATTTCTTTAAAACTAAAAATGCTTCTAAAGTTAATGCTACTGTTGATCAAGGTCCAATGCAGAATTTAACTATGAATGAACAACAATAAATATTATTTACAAATAGTTTTTAATCAATTATTATTAATAAATAAAATATTTTTTACTTTTAATATTATTTTTTTATTATTTATAATATTTTATTAATAGTTGATTAAAAAAATAATTTTTTTGGTTTAATATAAATGGATAAAAAATATGGAATAGAAAAGGATGTTGAAGATAATAATGAGGATTATATTGAAAATAATAATGAAAAGAAGTGTCAAATATTAAATATTGATATTGGAAATGGTAAAATTGAGCAATTAAAAATATATAATTATCATAATCCTAAAAAAGATGTTTATGATTTTTGTATGAAAAATAACCTTGATTATAATACAATGGAAGAAATTAATAAACAATTAAATGAATCTATTTTTAAAAATATAAATGAAGATAATAATACAAAAAAAAAAGAGCCAAAAAGAAATATTATATCTGCTAAAAATTTTTCAAATGAAAATTCACATTATAAATCCAAAAGAAATAATAATTTTAATAGAGAAAAATTTTATAGTAAAAAAAAAATTAAGCAAAGAGAAAATACTTATTCAGATAAAAGAGATAAAAATAATCAATCAAAAAAAAATTTATTCCCATATCAAATAAATTATAGTGAACCAAATTCAAAACAAAGTTTTAATATTTCTAATTTTCCATTACAAAGATCAAATTCAAAATCAATAAAAGCAAAAAAAAGTTCAGTAAGAAATAAAAACACAAATAACACTACAGAAAATAATATTTTTAATAATCCTAAATTTTCAATTAATAATAATTCAAAATTAAATTATTCAGAAGCAGAAAATTTATTAAATTCAGAAATAATAAAAATAAATCAACATCAATTTGGATTATCAAATTTAAATAATTCTGAAAATCAAATAAGTTTATCATTAAATAATAATATCAAAAAACCAAATCATAATAGTATAGAAGAGAGTATTAAAGCAGGAAATAATTTATATAATAGAGGATTAAAATATCAAGAAGAAGGACAAAAAAAAATAGATAAAATAAAATCTTCTTTAAAAAAAGAAGAAGGGAAAAAATCTACATTTCATCCTAAATTAAATAAAAATAAATTCGAAGAAAAAAATAGAATTCCTTGTACAAATAGTGAAAGGATTGTTAATTATAAAAAATATTATGAAAATAAAATTAAGAAATTAAAAGAAAAACAAAATGAAGAAGAAAAAAATAATACATTTAAACCCAAAATAAATAAAAATAAAAAAGGAAATAATTATGAAAATGAAAAACCAAATAATAAAATTTTTCTCAAATTATATGAAGATAAAAAAGTTTATAATGAAAATTTAAATGAATTAAAAACTAAATTTGATAAAATGTATTCATATCGTCCAATATTAAATGATAATAGTAAAATAAAAGATCCTTTTAATAAAAGATTATTAACATATCAAGTTCATTCAAAGGAAAAATTACAAAAAATCAAAGATGAAATAAATAAAGAAAATTTAGTTAAACCAAAATATGTTAATAAAACAATAAGTAAAGATAAAAATACTATTCAAAATTCTAAAAATGAAAATAATGAAAATAATCCTTATACTTTAATGTATTTAGTTAATGATAAATATAAACAAAATAAAAAACAATTAGAAATACAAACTTATTCAAATTATTTTTCTGATCCAGTTATAAATAAATCAACTGATAAATTATTAGAAAATAAAAAAGAAAGAGCATTTAAAAAAATATTTTCTTTATTAGATGGTGATGAAGATAATATAATTAAAAATTCTGCAGTTAATGTAAATAGAATTCCTAAAAATATAAGAGAAATATTGGAACCTATTTTTAGAGAATTAAGAGAAGAAAATGAAACTTTAAATGAAAATGAATTTATAACAGTTTGTGAACAAATATATAAACAATTACCATATGATAAAAAAAGTATTATGATGAATTTTGCATATGATAAAAAAGTAAATAAAAAACCACAAACAAATCATTCTCCGAAACCAAAAATAAATTCTATTAAAGATGGAATTAAATCAAAAGGATTAACATTAATTGATCTTAATAATGTTTCAAGAACAAGTAATTTTTATAATAAAAATCAAGGAAAATTAAGTAATAATTCAAATACAAGTAATTATTTAATCCAACAATAAAAAATAATAAAATATAAAATTAATTAAAAAAATAATTAATTTATTTATATAAAAATGTCAAAAAAATTAACAGATTTTATTAAAGAATTCAAATCAAAACCATCTGATAAAATTTCATATTATAATACAATAAATACAGAGAATAATACTGAAAGAAGAAGTAAATCAAATAGGCCATATCAATCAATTGATAAAACATATTTAAAATATTCATATTACCCTATTACTACTAGAAATAATGAAAATATGAATTTAATTACTCCAAGAGTTCATTCTTCTTTTTCTTTAAAGAAATCACAAAGATTACAAAAAGGAATAAATGATTTAAAAAAGTTATTTGGTGATAAAAATACTTTTGTTGCTAATTTATCAAATATAAATAAACCAAATGAATTTTATTCAAATACAATTAAATATGAAGAAGAATCAAATAAAAAAGATAAATTAAATCATAATAAACCAATAATAACATTTAGAGAAAATAATGAAGATAAAAAATATGATTATATATTAAAAAATTCATTTTTACAAAATTCAATAACTAAACCAGGAATATTTAAAGCAACAAAAAGTTTAAAAGACAAAAAATTATTCAATGAAAAATTAAGAGTATACAAAAGTTTTGACTCAAATAAAGATCCTCATCAACTTTCAATAAACAAATTAAATGAAAAAGGAAGAGAAGATTTTATTAATTATATGAATGAAATGAATAATATAAAACAAAGAAAATTAAATCAATGGAAAGAAGATATATTACAAGATTATAATAAATATTAACAATTATAACTTTTTATTTAAATAATCTTTATCTAAATATAATATTACTATTTATGAAAATTTTTATATATTAAAACAATACTAAGTATAATATCAGCAATAAAAAGTATAATTATTAAACTATACAAAGCACATCTTTGACATTTTGCAATTCTAATCATTTGATTTTCAATTGCTTCAGCTTGACCAATTTTAACTTGATTATTATCAACTTTATCAGTAATATTATTAATTTTATTATCTTGATCTTTGACAGTTACTGCTGCTTCATTTAAATTTCTATTTGCTTCTCTTATATCTTTTCCTATATAATTTATTAATCTTCCTTGATCTTCAATTTGACCAATTTGATTTTCTAATTCATTTTTTTCTGTTTTTATTTTATCTATTCCTGATAATTCTCCTTTTTTTAATAATTCCATATTTTCTTTTTGAATCATTTCTCTTTCTATTGATTCTAATTTTTTTTTTAATTTATTATATTCTCCATTTAAAACTTTTAATTCTCCTTTATTTATTTTATCATCAAATGACATATTATATTCTAATGTTCCTAAATCTGTTTTTACTTTATTTAATTCTTTTTTTAATTCTTGGATTTCTATTTTTCCTCTGTGTGAATCATTTGTGTTAATTTTATTTAATCGACCTTCGATTTTTTTATTTCTTGTTTGTATATCATTAAGTAATTGTTTTGAATCTTCCATTTTTATATAAACATTATTCTTTATTTAAATATTTATCTAAATATAATAATTAAAATGTTCATTTATTAAAATATTTAAATTTAGATATGAAATAAGATAAATTATTTATTAAAGTTTATAATGTATTATTAATAATATTGTATTCTAAATAAAATAAGATTTTACACTTTTTAATTGATATTTATATATTAATATTATAATTATTTAAAAAATAATTTATAAATTATTATA
>Ga0256407_10005118_pt1 | contig 21325 bp, 26 predicted proteins | sample RumenRJG_04DNA_FD_193489 | JGI IMG/M metagenome (GOLD analysis project Ga0256407, IMG submission 193489) | Bovine rumen microbial communities from Lethbridge, Alberta, Canada - RJG_04 | ecosystem: Host-associated > Mammals > Digestive system > Stomach > Rumen | place: Canada: Alberta... | reverse complement strand
CATCATCTTCTGCGCTACCCAGAAGCATGCCATGATAGTGCGTGATATGGTGAACAAGCATAAGCGGCGCCCTGCCAACAACTATTGTGAAAGAGTGACGGCTGATGATGGTGAAGTGGGAGAAGCAACGTTGAGAGCCTTTCAGGACAACGAGAAGCTGCTGCCTACTATCCTCACTACCTCTTATAAGTTGAGTACTGGTGTTGATGCTCGTAATGTGCGCAACATCGTATTGATGCGCCCCATTCAGAATATGGTGGAGTTTAAGCAGATTATAGGCCGTGGTACACGCTTGTTTGATGGGAAGTATTATTTCACGATCTATGATTTTGTGGGAGCAAGTGAGATGTTCAAGGATCCTGATTGGGATGGTGACCAATATTGCCCAGAATGCGGTAATTGGCCTTGTACGTGTAATAAAAGGAAATTTGACGAGGAAGAGGAAGGCTCCCATAGTGTCAAGGATGATCTTTTCCCACCACAACCTGACCCTTGTCCTATTTGTGGTCATTTACCTTGTACCTGTGAAGGTCCGAAAACCAATACAGTAGATATCAAGCTGTCTGATGGAAGAAGGCTGTCGCTTGAAACCAATTGGGAACAGAAAATATTCTTTGGCGACGAGTTTATCAGTCTTGACGAATATGTTAAGAAACTCTTTGGCAGAATACCAGAATTCTTCTCTGATGCAGATGACCTCAGAGAAAAATGGTCGAACCCGGAAACTCGTGAGCAATTGTTGAGAACGCTGGATGAGGCAGGTTTTGCAGAAGATAAACTGAATCTGCTGAGGAATATGCTGAAGTTGCAGAAATGTGACTTGCTCGATGTGCTGGAATTTATTGCCTATAACTCGACACCTATCGAGAGGGTAAAGCGGGTAGAAATTGTGAAGAAACAGTATGTAGATGCTTTGAACAAGGAGCAGCGAGAGTTTGACAATCTGATTCTGGAATACTATGCCAGCAATGGTTTTAAGGAACTTGGTTCGGATAAGTTGAAGACCTTTATCAACATCAAGTTTAATTCCATGCGTGATGCCAAGGAAAGATTGAATATGTCCGTTGCTGATATACGTGAGCACTATTTTGAATTACAACGAAGATTGTATAGGGCATAGGGCTTATGAAGTATATACCTAATTATATTATTAGTGGTTCTACTCTTTGCTTGTAGCAATGGAAAAGGGGGGGAAAATAACGAGCCTTATGATGGAGGTCATGGGATCGGTATTGACACGGCTACGATCCATCAGATTGATTTGATAAAAGATTCTGTTCCTGTGACCAAAGAAGTGATGGATAGTCATACTCCACCACCTCATGAAAAGGGCAGACCTCCCCATGAGCCTGATAATATGCGTGGCTTTGATCCTGCCTCTGAGGATGATATGGATGATAACGGCATGAGTCGTTATATGGAAAACAATGATGAAGAGGGGTGGGATTAAAAATGGGCTCCGCTGAGCCCTCTACCATATAAATCTAATACTATGAAGATCATCCGTCATCACGACGGGTTAAATACCAAAATAAAATCTCAATAATAATCAGACCAATGTAATGGCGGAGAGTTTTTCCCCTATGTCATGAAGGGCGTCTTGGAGTTGTTTACGTTCTGAACGAGTGAAATAAGCGGGCTTACCATTCACATTATTTCCATTAATGCGCTGGTAGAGCCATGTGCGTGACTTGCCGAAATAGTTTTTGGCAATGTAACTCATGGACAGGATCTCAGGTATCTCGCCCAATTGCTGACGGATATGGTCAGTCTCTTCAGCAATCATCTTGTCGCCTTTCTCAATAAGTGCTCGTGCCTCGGCAATTAGTGCGTTGTTGAAGTCTTCGCGCTCATGGGGAGTCATTGATGCTCTCAACTCATCTAATTTTGCCATATGCTGATTGGCGGTCAATACATCTTGTTCCATAATATGCTTGTTTTATTCTAAGAAATACTTTTTTACGATGCTCATCTTGTCGAGGTAGATGTCCGTGAGTTCTTGCTTTATTTCTTCTGGGAGGTCTGACTTCTGGATTTTCTCGAGTTTGTCCTGGAGTTCATTGTAATACTCCCACCATTCTTCTTTTGTTGCCATTTTCTTATGATTTAGATGAAATGACGCTGCAAAGATAATAATATTTTGCGAATTATACAAATAATCAGATGATTATTATACGTTTTAACTAAAGATTTAACATTCCAGGTGGGAATGCATAACAGCGCCAATCGTTGTCTGCGAATGATTTAGCGCTGGGGACAGTCCCTAATATTAACTTTGATAGTGTGTCGTTTCAGAAATAAAGAAATCCTCGACCTTAGCCGAGGATTCTTTGGTTAGTATCCCATACATGACGTGGCGCCCAATGCAGTCAGGATTGCACTCGCGATGGATACAATAATCTGCGCAATAAACTTAGCTGTCTCTTTCTTACTCATAACTCTCTCAATTTTAATTCCTTATTCTCTCATTTTCTCAATCTCTCAATACTTGGGGGCAGCCCTTAGGCTGAACTGCCCCCAAGTTGAAGTTTAAGCGGGCTGATCGTCTTCAGGATCCGTTGGAGTCGGGATGATACCACTGCCACTGTGTACTTCGGTACCAGAATCACTTCCTGAACCTGAACCGTTCTCACCACCGGTCTCTGAACCTGCCGAAGGATTCTCGTTATCCTCTACAGTACCCGGATCGGTCGAGGTCACACGCTTCACCTCATCGCCGTTTCGGTCGAAACAGGTAATCTGGATGGCGGTGTCTGCCAGTTCATCCTTCAGGTCGCTGGCGGGAGTGAAGATGATGCGGCGACTTGAAATCAGACCAGCCTTCACGTCCTCAACCTTCTCCACACTCTTGGCTCGCAGACCGAAGCGCATGGTACCGAGTCCAGGCAGAGCCACCGAGTGACCTTCAGTCGCCCAAGCCTTGATCACCTCACCGGCTGCATCCCAGCAGGCCTGCATCACACCGCGACTCACGCCTGAGCGCAGGGCAGCCTCCTTGATCACCTTGTCTTGTGCGAGCGCCGTGTAGAGTTCGGGCTGCATCACATAGCGATACTGGCCGGGATCGTCCTTCTTAAACTTCACAAGTCTCTCTACTGCTTTTACTTTTAATGCCATAATGTTGATTGTTTAATGGTTAGTTGTTAATTAATTTACTTTTCTCGCGAAAGAGCCGTCATCTGCTGCTATACTGGAAAAAATATCCTCGTGCACTAGGAAAATTTTACGCCCCAGTTAGGCCGCAAGGTTTTGTCTCATTTCGACGGTGCAAAGGTACAACATTCAGAATGCGGTTCACGAATAAAATCTCAAAAATTTTCAGCCTAATTGCATTTTTAACATTTTAGTCAAAATAGTCATTAGTCATTAGTCAAAATCAATTTTGGGAAAACGAAAAATGACACACTATAAAATATATATTAATATATATTATTATAGTGAGCAAAATGACGGAGTTCCAAATCCATTTTGACTAAAATGACTTTGACTAAAATGACTGAATAACATGTGTTATAAATGCATTTTAAAACTACTTAATGCTTACCTTTGTTGCCATCAAACCAATATTATATCAAAATGGATACAAAAAAAGAAGATCAGATCAACATCGATGCTCTTTACGACAAAGGGTATGAGTATCAAATGGATGAAGAGTGGACTGCTGCAGCCAAGTGCTACAAGGAGGCAGCAGAGCATGGACATGTCAAGGCGATGGAGGCTCTTGGCGAACTATACATCGGAGGTTGGATAGGGGAGAATCATGAGAAAGGACTGATGTGGCTGAATAAAGCTGCAGACCTTGGTGATGCTGATGCCTGTTTTGCCTTGGGAGACTATTATTTTCATGGCTATGGTAAAAAACCAAACAAAAGATTGGCCAAAAAGTGGTGGCAGAAGGCGATCGATAGAGGTCACGAGGGAGCTGCAAGGTTTTACTTAAAGTATTGTTAGATGATGATGAATAGTTATTTTGAACTGAATGTTGTCAGACTCTTGGAAGATGACAAGGTCTATAACAACGAGCGCATCTGTTTTCATTCACTGGTGGAGGCAGAGCATGAGATGCTGCGTATCTCAAAGAGTCCTTTTGAGTTTGAACAGGAGGCTATCTTCTGTTTTATCATCCGCGAGATCCCCTTTGGGGTGATGTGTGTGAACGGTGATGACGACTGCCTTTCCGAACGTGTATATCTGTCTGATGGCTCGAAGATGGATGAACGGCTTTTCGCTTCTGGTTCCATCGTGGGCATCTTTTATGGTCGCCTGGAGAATCAGATACGGTTTAAGATTGGCGATCCTGTGAAGGTGCTCGATTTGGTGCAAAAGCGTATTTGGACTGGGTTTGTATATGCCACCCCTCGCTTGGTAGATGAAGTTACGAAACTCTATGAGAGCGATCTGCCTCCCTTACGCCTCGATGCCTCGGATGATAGTTATGTCATTCTCGATCGTCCTCTTTCAGAGTGTAAGACTGATGATGATTACATGGACTCGCACTCTCATATATCCGCATTACGTGTATTTCCAAATTAAATGATAAAAATGAACAATCAAGAGAACAATGAACTCCAGCAACTTTATGAAGCTGAGATGGCTGATCAATCGGCTTTTGCCAGAGGACGCAGAGCCCTCTTCGATGATGATTACGAGCAAGCCCAGCAATGTTTTCGGCAGGCTGTCAGTGAGGGCCATGCCGAAGCGATGACTTTTCTGGGCTATATGTATCGCAAGGGCTTGGGTGTACGTCGCGATGATGCCAAAGCCGCAGTACTCTATCGCCAGGCCATCAATACTGGAGGCGATACCCTCCTTACCTCAGTAGCTTACAATAATCTGGGCGTACTCTTTATGAAGGGTGAAGGTGTGGCTAAGAATCTCATAAAAGCCAAAGAATTATTCTTACAAGCCATCAGCTTTGACGGCTCAGAAGATTCCAAACGACATTTAAAAGAATTAGGTTATGGAAATAATTGATGAACATGGCGAACTCTGTGCTTGGTGCTCAGACGATCCACAAGATTTTATTCACATCCCACCAGTAGAAGCCATCCGGTTGTTGACGCTGAAGTACATCGAGCAGTGTGGTGTCAGTCTTGGTATGCGCACCTTATATTATAACGCAGCCGAGGCATGGCAAGAGATATTGGCTAGTACACCTAACCATCCCTTGGCAAAACCTGCTGAGGAACTGATGCTATATGAACTCATGCCCCTGATTTGCGAAGCATACAAACCTGAACTCTACGACAAATACGACATCACCTATCTGGACGATGATAAACTTCTGGCTCTTTACGAAGAAGCCCAGAAAGACTGCGACGAACAAACAGCCGAAGCACTCGAATTATTGGCTTTCAATATCAGGTTGTCAAAGTTCTACAAACGGCAAAAAGATCAGGACTCACAACAACCTATAACACGTGTAAAAAAGAAATAAACAAGTAAAATCCTTTGTATCTTTGCACTAGGAAATGAAACTAAAAGGTGTAAAATATGAAGTTTAAGAAGTTCTTCCAAAGCAGAAAGAAGCCTACTATAACTAAAGAGCAGGCATTGAGAGAAGGGGGCTATACTCGTGAGGATGGTTCCAATCTAAGTCCGGATGGTCGTATCCTGTTAAATGGCCCCGCAGTGCTTGATGAGGTTTATCAGGTGCCTGAGGGTGTACGCTTCATCTTTGATCATTGTTTCTGTAAGTCAGTGGTCAAGGATGGTAAAACCTGCCGAGTGATTATTCCTTCTTCTGTGGTATATATTGGCGAACATGCCTTTGATGGCTGTGCAATTAACATTGTTGATTTTGTTAGCAGCTTACAGAACAACTCGATAGAGGTTAAAAAAATGTAATTATCTTTTTAAATTGAAGATTTATAAAGTAAAAGTTGTAATTTTGTGTTTAATAACTAAAAATTGAAGATTATGCCCAAAATTATAAATCCCAATGCAATCCTAAATGGATATATTATTGAGTTCCCAACAGTTGGCTTTATAAACAAATATTATAAGGTCGATATAACACCAACAGACCAAAGCAAATTAGCGCACCCTCAGCCTCAATTTCTACCTAAGCCCAAGGCTGGTACTATTTATAATAATATCCCAGACCTCTTGGGATTTGATGTCCCAGTACTTATAAAAACGGATAAAGCATTTAAAGGTACTATTGCAATTCTTGGTCAGGATGCATTAAGAGACCCCAATGATCCATTACTCAAGGGCTTTAATACAAAGGATGATATTGTTGTTGGTCTTCCTTATGCAATAGCATTTGACCGGAGCTACAAACAAGTTTCTGTATATCATCTTCTTATTAAGGACATTTTGGATGCTGGTTATGATGTCTATCTGACAGACATATGGAAGAGTTGGGATGATAATCATGTTAGTAGAATGGGCAGATGGAGCAATATAAACCCTCATAAACAATGCCTGGAAGATGAGTTTAAGAACTTAAATATTAATTATGTTGTTTTGATGGGTGGTGTAGCTCAGAAGAAATTCAAGACGATCCCAAATCCTAGTAACGTCGTTGATATCTCCGTTCCTCATCTATCACCTGCAGCAAATGGTACATGGAAAGATTTCCTAAAAGATAAACCTGTCGATGAAGTAAACAAGATAGAATTCGTTAAGGACGAAATGAGAGAGAAAGGTGTTAAACTAAAAAAATATAGGAGAATAAACTATGATATGGATAATGAAAGATGATTTGAAAGAAATAATTTCGGGTTATATAGCAAAAAGCGAATTCACTAATTTTATGAATAGATCTATTGTTATTATGCTTGCATTCATATTGTATGAATGTGTTACAATTGCCCAGACAGTTAAAGTCATTGGGATGGGTGAAGGAAAAACTCGTGACGAAGCCGTCCACAGGGCTTTAAGAGAATCTTTGGAAAGAACTTACAATTCTTTTCTATCTTCTTCAACATTGTTTTCTGATGATGAGATTGTATCTGACGAGATCGCTGTTATAACAAGAGGTAATATTGTCAAATACGATATTTTATATGATCGTATTGATTCAATCTCAAAGATGCATAATGCGATGGTGGAAGCCATTGTGTCGCTTCAAAAATTTAAAGAGTATGCTCAAAGTCATGGGTCAAAAGTAGAACTCGATGGTAATTCCTTAGCTCAAAGTATTGTTGCCAATGAAAGAATGAAGAAGTTCAATGAAGAAAATGAACTGAAAGCAGTTAAAATGTTGATAAATGATTTGGTGCGTGAAGGAAATACGGTTCAAATATACGATTACACATTAAAAGTAGAACTTCCTCAGAAGGCATCTGCTGATAATCGTTATAAAATAAAACTTATTATTGATGGACGTAAAAATATTAATTATTATGTATTAGTTGACAAAATTGTTAATGCATTAAATGGAATTTCTTCTAAAGAAGGTTCAATCAGTTGTTTTTTGAATTCTTTTATGGAACCAGAAATCGTAGATTTATTTACTCAAAATTATTGGCTTTCCTATTATCGTGATGGTGATGGGAATAAGCCCATAAAACATATGGAAGATTCGAAAAAGAACACTCAAGCAAGATCTTTATCAAAATGCCCGTTGTGTGGAAAAAGAAAATTTGAAGATTGGAGCGACGAGGCCCGTGATAATAGGGGTAAGTTGGTCGCCTATAGAAAAGGTGCAGGAAAATGCCATGATAAGAATTGTGGCTATATAGTAACAAAAAGAGATTTTGACAAAGTCCATGATTCTTTCACTCATATTAGCGTAAATTTGTGGAGTGAAGAATCTCGAGAATGGCTTAAAATTTACTTAAATGGTGGAGGTGGAGGCGCTACGGGCTTATTGTGGAAGAGAAAATTCAATGTAGTAGATAATAATATGAAGGTCTATTCCACAAAGCTTGTTTATCCTTATAATATGAGCTATCCAGATATCTATCATGATGAGCTGGAATTGAACCTTACATATGATGAGTTAAGTAAAATAAAAGATTTTTCTGTTGATCCCATTAGAGGGATACCCCTAAAATAAAAATGATTTGAATATTAAATTATTACGGTTATGACAAAAAAATGTTTTGTTAGCTTTTTGCTATCGTCCTTGATTTATACGGCATATTGTCAGGCTCCCAAGAAACCATCTCTCATTATCCTCCCCAGTGATAATTGGTGTACTGAAAGGTATTTCATTCAAAAGTTCGACAATCAGGGAACTACAACTGTTATGTCTGACTATGAGAGAGCATTTAAAGAAGATGTCGAATTGCCAATGGTTATTAGTACAGTAGGTGGATTCTTGGCAGAAAAAGGTTATGCAGTTAAAGATGCAGAACAGGCCACAAAGAATCTTAGGACAACTATTGCCGAGAATAATGCTACGATGTCGAAAAGTGGTGTGTCTTTAGCAGAGAACACCCTTGATGTAATTAAAAATAGGGTAAAGGCAGATATTCTAGTTCAAATTAGTTGGACATATTTAGGTTCGGGAGCAAACCAAACAACTCAATTTACAATTGAGACTTTTGATTGTTATAGTGGATTCCGTATTCCTGCAACTATTACTGGCTTTGGAAAAGGTTCAAAATCTTCTATTGTATCCGTTTTGGAAAAAGGTATTCCTTCAAAACTTGGGGATTTTGATAAAAAACTTCAGGCTTATTTTGATGAGTTAGCTGGAAAGGGACGTGAGATTAGCCTCGATGTGCGTCGCTGGGCAGACTGGGAGAACGATTTCGATACAGAATATGAAGGTGAACCTCTCACTGATATTATTGAGAAGTGGGTTGCTGATAATACAGTTAATGCTTCATACAATATGACGGAATCTGATGAGAACATCGCAAAGTTTGAGCAAGTGCATATTCCTGTATTTAATGATAGAGGTACGGCTTTGGATGCTCGTAATTTTGCATCTAAATTTAGAGTTTATTTAAAGAATAAGTTGGGGATTCCTGCTAAAGTCATTTCAAGTGGACTTGGAAGAGCGGTGATTATTTTAGGTGATAATAATTAAACGATATGAAGAAATTATTTATCTTACTTTTTATGCAATATGTCACTCATGTTGCTATAGCCCAGACAAATGTGGAGTCTTTGATGTCACAGATGCCTGACATGGGAGATAATATTTATTTAACAGCTGTCATACCAGACGAATCTGCATATCCAAAAGAAGCATTGAGTTTGCTTTATAACAACATGAATAAGTTTATTAGCAATCATGGTGTTTTGAGTATTAATGAAGGTATCCGGTTCTTCTTAGCTACTAATTACAATGTGGTTACCAAAGATATTGTGCCAGGTATGCCTGTACGTGTTTCTGAAACTATTCAGTGTAATTTCGTGATAGGGGATGCATTGACTGAGAAAGTTTTTTCTACTCTTTCCGTTCAGGTTAAAGGAGTTGGAATTAATGAAAACAAAGCCCTTATAACAGCAATTCAAACCATAAAATGGAAAAGTGAAGAGTTTGATGACTTTATCAAGAAAGGAAAGACGGAAATAGTAAAATTCTTCACGGCAGAAGCTCCTCATATTTTACAAGAGGCAGAAGTACTTAGTAAGACAGGTAAATATCAGGAGGCTATTGGAAAACTGATATCTGTCCCATCTGCTTGTTCACAATATAAAGAATGTATGAGATTGGCCCTTGTCACTTATTTGAAAATGGCAGATAATCAAGCGAGCTCATATTTGCGAAAAGCAAAGGCTGAGTGGGCTGCTTCACCAGACAGAAGTGGCGCCCAGAAGGCTATAGCCTATATTGACAGTATTCCATCTGAAACAAAATATGAACAAGAAGTAAATACGTTATTATCAACGATAAACAATAAGATATCATCATTGGACAAACAGGAGTGGAATTTTAAAAAACAGCAATATGCTGATTCTATTAGAAATAAGAAAGCAGAAGAACAGGCAGAATTAATGAGGGATTACGAAGTAAATCATCCCTATACAGCTAGATCGTATAAAAGATCATCCCAATCTGGATCGGTTTCAACTCAGGTTGGTGGAAAGAATATTTTTGAAAAACTTGCAGACAAATGGAATGCGCAACCCACCTGGAAGAAAGTATTAATTGGTGGTGGAGTTGGCTTAGCGGTTGCAGGAGGGTTGGCTGTTTCTGCTGTTTCATCTGTAGCTTCTGCAGTGTTGTCAAGATCTATTTTTGTGTTTGGAATATAACAATATAATTATGAAACGTTTATTATTGACTCTATTTGCAGTTCTAATGGTATTTGTTAGTGTATCAGCACAACAATTCTTAGCTTCTTCCAAGACTGCTTTTACAAATTACATTAAGAGAGTGTATGAAGCAGAACATAATGAAGGATGCAAATTTTACTCTTTTGACGATAAACAGGTGCTCATTACTGTTATTTCAGTTAAGAAATCTCCCACAATGCAAAGGGCAGGTGAAATTAAAGCTTTACGAACAGCAGGAGAGTTTTTAAAGGGAGCACAAACAAAATCATACTCCAAGTTGGTTATGAATGAGGACGGAGAACTTATTGAAACGCCTGTTGATGTAGTAGAAACAACATCAATGACAGTCATTGATAAAATGGAGATTCTTACCTCATTTATTAATGATGAGGGAAGGATGGTGTATATTTATCTGAAAGAGATTCAGTAACACGTGTTGAGGATTAAAAAGCAGAGCAAAATCATCGTATCTTTGCACCAGATTATTAATTTAAATGGTATAAGATTATGATTACGATGTTTTTAATTGGAGGTTTGATCCTTTTCGGTGGTTATCTTTGCATACGTATTCTCATTACGCTGGTGCAGATTGTGTTTGGGCTTATAGCATTGTTGTTTGGACTTTAACGTGAGTCTGCTATCCATATCTGTAAGGGGGCTTTTGCTAATGACTATATAAAAGAGGTGGAATATAAATAATAAAACGGCATGTTTCAAAAAACAAGAGAGATTAAAGAAGGGGAAGGGATCATGATGGATTCTCTTGGAGTGATTTATCATCAGACAGACAATGGATTAATCGTTGAAGGGCTTGATGAGTATAGTGCATTAAAGGCTAGATCTGGCTGGTATGTTGACTCGTATACTGTTCGACCAGGTGTGACGGAAATAGCAGCGAACGCTTTTAGCAGCGCACATTTCAAAAACATTTCCCTTCCTAATGGTTTGCAGTCGATTTACGACTACTCTTTTGCATATAATTCATTAGAGGAAATCGTTATACCAGATAGTGTATCGTATATTGGTGCTGCAGCTTTCTTTTTTTGCACTTCACTTCGAAGAGTTACCTTGCCTGATAATATCGATTTTAGCAAAGAACTCGAACCGAATCCTTTCGCTTATAATGTCTTTTTGGCAGAATCGATACTATCATTAGAATATATAAAAATTCCCAAAGAAAAACGAAATATGCTCGAAGAGAAATTGCCCCATCTAAAGCACTTGTTTATCGACAAATAAAGGAGGAAATAATTTATGAAGATTATAAAATATGAGTGTCGTCCTGATCAGTTAAAATCTACTGTTTATGACGTGTTGATTTTCAACAATGAAGAAAATTGGAGCATATTACAGAAGACATATTCGCTGCATTATGATCCAGCATTTAGGGATTACAATAAGTATGTTTTTTTTCCTGTGCAACGTGAAAAATGGAATGGCTCACCCGATGCGCCTCAGAATCTCAGAACATTAGTAGCATCAGCAGACGTTTTGCTAAGAGCCATTCCAGCTAGTACAGATAAAGACTTATTTATTGCTGGCTTCTTTGAAAACCCTTCCGATTTTGAAAGTGTGAAAAAAGATTTGCTAGAATTTGTAACTGAATGCTATAACATCTCATCCAAGAACTACTATACATATTTAGGGGAGCAGATTAGACTTGGCAATAGTAGCTTAATGTCTATTTTGGACAAATCTCAACGAAGTGTAGCAGAGAAATATGTTGCTGATATCATTTCTGGAGACATCTCATTTAAATATGCAGGTGAAGAAATAGATAAGATGTTGAGCCCAGAACAACAAGTAATGATGTCGGATACTATCGTGCAATGTATAGGCGGGAGTTCTTCTGCAATTCATAAAGATGTAAACATGACATTGAAAGACTTCGATTTCACATCAGACTCTTATGCGCCAAAGTTCCAACTGCATATTTACGAGAGGCCCAGTCGCGATAAAGGGGTTATTGGTAAATATGATGTCTTTCTTAAACACAATGGAGTCTTAGACAAGGATAAGATGGAGTTCACAACCAAGCACGCTAAGGCTCTCTATATCTATTTCCTTATCCATGCTTCGGAGAAGTTTGTGAAAGATGATATTAACGTGGATGAATTGACAGAGATTTACTATCGGATTTATGGAGTAAGAGATGAAATAAGCAAAAGACTTAGCAAGATAGATCGAAATACAAAAAACGAAAGACTTTTCGATGTTTTTATCAAAGATACAAAGCCCTCTGTAAATCGTACTGTTCAAGCTGCTCTCAAGGGAATCTATGACTACTCCAAAATGAAGACGGACGAGAATAAGAAGAAACCTTTCCGAGATGCAGAGAAATGGTACACCATCCAGGTTAATGATGACAAACAATATTTCGTTGATCTTCCCAAGGATTGTGTGGAAGTGCCTGAGAGTTTATTAAATGTTTAACTTAAAATATTACGATTATGAGTGTTGTATTTGACGTAGAAGGCATTGTTATCGGTGACCGTGCCAAATTAGAGCAAATTGCAGAACGGTATCTGAATGATCAGGAGGCAAAGGAGATGAATTATTCTTTGGAGGCCAAGATTAATGAAGACGGAAACCTCGAGTTCACAGCTCAGGGTGTAGGTCGTCAATTTCAGACGCCTGATGTGGAGAATGTGATTGAAAGGTATCTCGACAACGAGGTGGAGTGCTACAAACTCTGGGGTTGTACTGATGGCTGTTGGGACCAGTATACCAATGATACTGAGGGCAGATTCTATAAACAGTGGTATGTGGAGGATTTTTCCAATAAGGCTAAAAAAGTATTCTTTGATGATTATGAGGAAGCCAAATCTTATGCCATGAATATCATCAAGAATAATCCTGAGTATGTTGCGAATTTGGAAGAATCTGGTATGGATGAAGAGGAGTTCTTCGATGAAAACTTCCTTGATTATCTGGTTTTTAATCAGGAACCAATCAAGATCGTTAATATCACAAGGGTTAATTATGAAGATGTTGTAAATACAGACATCTATAATGAAGATATTCCAACTACAGAAAAAGGTAACTATATAGGGAAATATCAGAATCTGGTTATTCCCATAGATTTCCATGATAAGATTGTCGATGTGGAATACTTTTATCCAGACAATTTAAGTTTATTGGATGATAATTCTTCATTCTGTTGTGTAGAAGACTCAATGAGTATCATGGACTGGTATCCCGAGATTACCGGTTATTTGGTAAGATTTGTTGATGAACAGAATTTCAAGATAGAGAAGGGAAAGAGTATTGGTATGATCTTCGAAAACTTTGAGGATGCGCAAGCCAAGCTGACCTCGATGGAGAATAACGATTCTTCCTCTTCAGATTTTCAGCAGAATGAAGATGATTTGGAGTCGCCTTTTGTAATGGATCATCAGGATTTGGAGTCACCTTCTAGTGTCAATGTGGTGATTGATCAGGATTTGGAGTCACCTTTTAGTGTCAATGTGGTGATTGATCAGTCTGAGGAGTCTAACAATGATGACATAGAAGTTGACAATCTAAAATATGTTGATGGTGATAATTTTTATTTTGTTTACTTCTATACAAGAGATGGCGTTTTAAAGGTCTTTAATCGGCATTATATCTTCTTAAAGTCAGTCGGTGCTTATCTAAGGATGAGAGGCGATGCTATTGAGTGTAGTGCAGATGCAATAAAGAACTGCATAGGAGTTGACAACTATGCCGATATGGCGTCGAAGTTGAGTGAAAAATTCTCTATACAATCATTTGTGAGTGAAATGAAATCATATCTTGATGCAAATGGTGTTCAATACGAAGTACTTGACATAAATGATATGGATAACGCTTCACCCTCCCCACAGGTCTTTAGTCCTGAACATTATGTAATGATGGTTAATGAATACATGAACGAGACACAAATGATAAATGTAAGTGCTTGCATAGATGATGATTTATTTCGACTGTTTGAAAGGAAACAAAAATTCGAAGGTGCACAGGTCTGCCCATTAGTTTTCACAGGGAGAATGCTTGAATGTAATCCTAATGAGGTGAAAAATGCATTCAATGCAACAGATTATGCAGATATGATGAAAAAGATTGGAGATCAATTTAAGAGTCAGAGTGCATTTGATGATTTAAAAACCTTCCTAGAGAATAATAATGTCAATTGTCAACGTGGTGATATGAATGATTGGGACTTTTACCATGATTTATTTTAGTATAGTAAGTTATGTATGTTATAGCTTTATTAAGAGCGAGAATAAAATCTCGCTCTTTTTTCTTTCTTATCCGATTATTTCGTGATAGAATGGAGGCATGGATTCAATATAATCTGCAATCCAATCAACATTAAGAGGAAGAACTTGATGGTCTAGGATTACGAAGCTTAAATATTCAATACTAATTTTGTATCCATAATCTCCATAATCTACACCAATTTCAATTTTGTCGCCATCCATTATCATCTCTATTGTAAGCGTATAGAGTTTTATTTGCTCATTTTTAATAGAGAGGTTTATTTTATGGCCACGTTTAACGAGTTCATCAGCAACTAATTGATAGAATTGCTCATATGAATCATAATCTTCACTCCATTTCATGTGCATATCATCCTTACAGATAGGGCCATAAACAATTGAAGGTAGGGGAGGAAAGATCTCGGTGTGGTTAATTACCAACTTAGGCTTTAATGATATCATTTTAATGTTAGTTGGTAATTGTTCAAACATGGAGAAGATATCCTGGTATATAGCAATCATTTTATCAATATGCTTAAGTCCCAGATGAACATATAAAACCAGGTTCACCCATCTTCCCATATCATTGTTGATTGTATGGAAGAAATTGATGATAGTAGGTTCGTAATAGATATAATCCACCTTGTCCGTTTTTAAGTCGGTAATCCTTATGTATGCCGTCTTGTCGTTTACTTTAACAACAAAACCACCTCGGCAAGCAGAATCCTTTGTTATCTCTAACTTTGCATTAGGATCAGCATATGTATGATAGAAGTGAATAAATGGCTTGATAAACTGATTGTCAGGATCTCGGTCTACACCATTAATTGTCGGGAGGGCGATGATTTGGTCTGATGCAGGAATCTCCTTAGGATAAAGCTTCTTTCTTTCCCGTTCCATATCCTCTATGAAAGAGTGTCGCAGCTTATTTATAGAGAGGTTACTACTACTGAATGATTTCATCCTGACTTTGGGATCGATATCCAAATACTGCTCCCACAAGTGAGTAGCTAAATCCCTTTTGAAACGAATCTCTTCTATTAATTCTTCTAAGCCATACTTGATGAAATTGAGAAAACCGATCACATTGATCTTGGTGAAGCTCAAATAGTTTTCATAAAAATCACCATTACTACAATCCACTTGTGGGTTAAGTTCTGGAAAACGTACCAAAAACTCCTTTTTCCTTCCTTGGAAGATAGTGACTTCATGATTCAAATAATTCAGAGTAACACCAAGCATCCAATTGTCTCCATAGTTATATCCTTCTATAGTATAATCTGATTGTGGAATCTTATTTTGTTGTAATATTTGGAGGAATAATGATTTCCACTTTTCTTTTGAAAAGTGATTCTCGTCTGCTATAAAATCAGGATCTGGAGTGACATACTTATTGATGACAGCCTTCATCCATTTCCTTGTATATTCTTCAAGGATGTTACTCCTCATACAAGACAAATTACTTTGTAGTCCTCCCTTGAAATTCTTTTCATACATAGAAAGGACATCACCTGCCCATTTCCCCTTTTTCTTGTCCATATGCGTTATAGTTTTTAGTTATTTACGGCAAATATACTAATTATTTTCTTACATTGTATGATAATAGTCGAAGAATTATTGTTTCTTAACCGTTTTAAGAGCCCTTGCTTAGTGCAGGGGCTCTTGTTTTAGAGGGTTAGAAGATGTCGTAGTGTTCTACGATATCTCGTTTCCTGAGGAGGAAGTTCATACTGGATTCCATGAGGTTAGTACGTTTAATATCCTGAGGAGACCATACTTTATTGTGTGTGGCAAAGTAAGTCAGCATGTTATACAGTTCCCATACCGTTTTATTACTCTTTGCCAGAGCCATATGCTCTGTGTCCACTTCATATCCTGCATCCTTATATAGATTCTTTGTCTCAAGATATGGGATGATCTGGTTGGCATCTTCATCATTTACATGCTGTTGTTTCAATATGTTGACTGCGGCCCCCAGTTCGCGTACAGATGCCTTTGTATTCATAGATTGTTTTGCACTTTCCAACATTTTTTCCACATTCCTTTTTATGGGGTCTGAATCGGCATTTAATTCAAGCAACTTGTGAAAGTTCTCAATAGTTGGAGCTGCAATTTTAGAAATTGCATTCTGTGAAGTCTGCGTTTGTCCGTTTGAACAAACAAGACGTATGTAATAGTTGCCTAGTGCAATTTCTCCTGGTGTCCAGCGGAAGTATAAACCGTTAAATAAGAATTCGTCTCCTTTTGCAAACTCCATGAACTTCTCTTTAACAGGTCTCATGATGAGTGAGATACTATCTACTGGCCCCATGTTATATTCCATCTTCTCTGGAAGATATTGGTTCTTATCCATAAACATCTCTGCAAAGTCGAAAAATGCATGTGGTAAGATCACGCTTTGCTTTATAGGAACTGCGCTCACTATTTGCTTGGAATGCGTGTTTGCAACTAAGACAAGTTTGCTGTCATTCTCGTTCTTTGCCTGTCCAAAGAAGTTGCGTAGATTGGTAAGGCCTTTTTCACCATAACTATCGTACGCCATACGAGTCTGACTATTTTTTATGCCCAAATAACTGTCAATCTTACCAGCTACTCCAGGATCAACATATACTTCTGTATTCACAATATTATAGAAATTACCTCCTAAAGCTACAATCTCCTTTGGTTCTACTTCTCGATAAATGACTGGTAGATCCAGAATGTCTTGTTTGATTTTGTTGTATTCACTTGTATCCATAATGCTACTTCATTTCTTTGTTGAACAAATTATCGAACTGATTGGCAAAGTCTCTAATCTGAGTCGATACATCCTTCTGTAAGTTGCGTAGTTGTAACTCTTGCTGGTAACGCTCTTCATCGAAAAAGACATCGCCTTTACTACTGAGGTTATAGTACAGCTTCACACCCACATCGCCTCGACGATGCTTGGAGAATACCACGAAACGATCGCTATACACGTTCTTGGGGTTGTCCAGTCTGAGCTCCATCATCGCAGTGATCATGTGTTTCAAACGATTGGTGCCAGCAAATGAGCCCTTCTTGGTAACCTGTTGGATAGTGAGGAAGGTGGTATTGGTGTTGGTGGCGTTTTCTGCTTTATTATGCTTCTTGATAAGCGAGAGCAGTTTGGTCTCTGCCAGTCGCATAGAGATATCTTCTTCCTCTTTGATGATGCTCTGTAGTTCGTGGAAGGAGTCGATAGCCACGATGTCCCAGCCTTTCTCCAGTACTTCTTCTATCTCTTGCAGATGCTTCTTCTCACCCTCGAAATCGGCTTCTACGAACATGATGTCCAGATTGCCGAATTTGGGATAACGCTTCACATAGATGGCTAGGTCGATCTCGTTCATCTCAGCACTGATAAAGAGTACACGAGCACCTTTGGTATGACGAGTAATATTGGCTATGAGGTCGAGGATGACTGTGGTCTTACCAACGCCCGGGTCGCCAATGATCATATAGTTTACCCCCTTGGGCAGCCCTTTGTAACTGCAGAGCAGATCGTCAAGGGCTGTCATAGAGTGGTAATTCTCGAAAAGTTCGACTCCGAACCTTACATCTCTCATTTTCACAATTTGACTCATGCTACTTCCTCCCAACCTTTTTTGATGTTTGACTCCATTTCTGATGCGAGGATGCTGCGGATCTGCTGCTCGTCGGATGAGTAACTCATGTCGCGCTTCAGGATATCCTTGCGGCCACTGCTGTAGTCGGTGTGGAAGAAGATATAGGCAGGATAACGACCTGTACGCTCCTTATTGGTCTTCCAGATGAGGAACTTGTGGAGCATGATCTTGTCGCCTGAGATCTTACGGAATACCCTGCGCTCCAGCAACTGACTCTTCTCGAGTTTACCCATCGTGGCATGCTGTTCCTCGAAGGGACAGAGATCTGTCAATTGTGAGATGCGGATGTCGGAAGGAGTAGGGGATTTGTCCTCGCGCTCACGTTCAAAGACAAGGCCGAAAGCAGAGACTCCTGGTGTCATGCCATTCATCAGCCAGCCCTGTTGATCGTCGAAGGTGAGTAGGGCATTGGTGCGTACCTTGTCGTCGTTGCCTTTGGCCACCAGTTCGATGACACTGAGTTCAAAGACACTCTCAGGTTTTACCATCTGATAGGCGATGCCTCGCGAATCGGAAAGAATGTACTGCGACTCGACATGCTGCTGACTGAGACGATTGAGCAAACTGAGACGGGCCTCATCGGACAATCCACCTGATCCTACAGCAAACACTTGAAAGAGGCCGTCTTCACTGCGAACAGCCATCATCAAATCGCGCACACCCTTGTCGCCTGTGGTATAACCCACAATAGCGGCATCGATTGTATGGCGAGGCTTCACCTTACAGATGATATGGGAATCGGAATGAATGACTAGTCCTTCTGCGCCCTGACACTCTACCCATTCGTCGTAGATGGTCTGCACTTCTTCGAGAGACTCGGCAGTCATCATATCGACAGGTATTACATCATCACCCTGGAACCACTTACAGAGCTGGGCATGGGTATGCTTGTAATGGTCGACTTTCCAAGGCTCGCCATTCACTTCGATAATATCGAATGGAGCCAGTCGGAGTTCGTTGCGCTGGGCTGGATCTGCGAGGGCTCGTTTGACATCGGCACATCTGGGACGACCTCCCTGTTTGGGCATAAAAAGTTCTGCAGCCACAACAGCAGAGGAAACGCCTGCCTGCTGCATAGCTTCAGCAAAGGTATGGATGCAATGCAGATCGTCTGCGATTTGATTGCCTCCTGAGTTGAGCATATAAGCGGTGCCATCCTGATAGAACAAACACTGCAGATGACCATCAATCTTACGCGTGACACAGAAATCGGAACCATCCACACGTGACTTGATTTTTGCACCTTCAACCAGCATAAACTTGCCAGCGATATTCTTCTTGTAGTCGATAGCCTTCTGACGGCTCTCGGCTGGGATATTATTCTTTTCCATAATGATTGTTTTTAGGATTCTTTACTGGGTAAACTCTTGAGTTCAAGATGAGTGAGACGAAGGATGAGGGCATAACTATCGCCATCAATACGACCTTCGAGGAAAGCACGATAAGGGGTACCACCATTGCTCATAACCAAGGGGGAAACGCCCTTCTGACCTCCACCTACGAGCATCATCACCTGCTGCTCATCAAGTTTCTTGGCCATATCGTAGAGGAAATCGTAGGTCAGTCCGTTGACATGACGTACCTGATAACTCTTCTTGAAGACAAACGTGCGCATCGCCTTATCTTTGGGAATCATCTTGCCTGTCCAGCGGATGGGCATACCATCTATCGCGATATTGCTGGGGACGGTGGTATCAGGCTTGGTGCCCTTCTCAGTACCATCAGGATGATAGAGGTGTTCAGTGAGGGTTACACCATAGGCTACTTTCTTCTCAGGAGTAAGATAAACCTTACGGAGACCTTCGAGTTTTAGTCCGGCTTTCTCCATATCGATCTCAGGATCCTCAGCCATCAGAGCCTCTGGAAGTGAATCTGCAAATTGCTGCAACAGGGCATCTGGTTCTGTCTCGATCGTGGATTTGAGTCTGCGCTCGGAATGGCCGATACTGCCAGAGATGGTTTTATATACAGTCTTCGTGCGCTTGGAGATGTTGCCAAAGGCTACTTCTGCATCTCTGCGACACTCGTTGGAAATATTAATCTTTCTCATACCTTATTATATTTATAGGGTTCTACATCATACTGAAATCAAGTTCGTCGATATCCTCTTCGACTTCATCTTCAAAGTCGTCGATGATGGTTTCTTCTGCGAGGGTGATCATCGGATAATCAAGTTTACTGCCAGAGAAGAGAAAGAGGCCTGCCTCTGTGCGCATGAGGAAGCCATCATTACAGGTGGATCCTCCACGATAACTAAAGGGGAAGATGTAGATATTGTCGCCAATAGCATCTGCCAGATCGGTGTTAGCCAACTGATAGACTGAGTCCCACTCATGGTCGAGGAACTCCTCTGCAGGAACGGTTTCATGCAAAGCGATGGGGGCATCGAAGGAAGAAGGGACAACCTTCAACTCCATACCATTCTCACTGTCGCAGGCTTTCAGTTCAGACTTCTCTACCCAACGGCCTTCATCATCAACAGTACCTTGTTTGTAAGCACCTGATGGGATTACAAGCGCATCGTCGGGTGATAGATAGGCAGAGATACAAGTGACGTTCTGCTTATCAGTAGCCACCATATTACTCCAACCATAGAGTTTCTTACGCTCCAGTTTGACAGGAGCAGAACCATATAGGTTCCCTCCAATTGAAAATACAAGTTCTTTTGCCATAGTTCAAAATGTTTAAAGTGGATAATGTTTGTTCATAAACTCTCTGCCGAAAGCCAGTTGGAACTTGGCCTCGTTGATAACGCGCTTTAAGTCGTTATCATTCATCTTGCGCAGAATCTGTTTCATCTGCTGCATCAGTGTTTGCTTCTTTTCTTTGCTCATAATCGTCGTATTTAATGGATTTCGTTTGCAAATTTAAGGAGATTTGTTTTTCATAGGTTGGTTATGTGACGTATATAAATTATAACACGTGTTACGAAAAATGTTACAGGATACTTACGAAAATAGGCTGCATCTCAGAAAAACTCAAATTAATTTGGTTTTTCATTCGATTTACACTATCTTTGCACTCAGATTTGCAAAAAGGGACCGTCCCCGATGTGAAAATAGAACGAGATATCTATGAAACCAGAAACCAAAAGCGCCCTTGGTGATTGTTGTTGGGCAGCATACTTAAAAGACGGCTCTCTCCGCGAGAACTCCCCCAATTCTTAGTATCTGCACTGAGATATATCAGTGCAAAGTTAGTCTTTTAGGCATTGAACCTGTGTTTGATGTCTATGGGATGGTGTGTGCTTTTTACTAAATATTTGAACTATAAAATAATTACTAAACAGAAATG
>Ga0256407_10005116_pt1 | contig 21326 bp, 16 predicted proteins | sample RumenRJG_04DNA_FD_193489 | JGI IMG/M metagenome (GOLD analysis project Ga0256407, IMG submission 193489) | Bovine rumen microbial communities from Lethbridge, Alberta, Canada - RJG_04 | ecosystem: Host-associated > Mammals > Digestive system > Stomach > Rumen | place: Canada: Alberta... | reverse complement strand
CTGCTGAGCCACCGCAGCCTGGGCCTGCTTGTAAGAATTTTCCGCATTGTCGAGCATATAACGGCTCACGATGCCCTTATCAAACAGATTCTTGTTTGATTCATACTCCAACTTAGCGCTGTTCTCAGCAGCCAGTGCTGCCTGCAGATTGGCCTGCGCAGCTTCCAGTTCGAGCTGTGCATTACGCTGGTCGATGACAAAGAGCAACTGACCCTTCTTCACTAACTGACCTTCGGTAACAGCAATCTTCATCAACTGTCCGCTTACCTGAGGTGAGATGGTTACGTCGGTCTTACCTTTCATCTTAGCGCTAAATTTTATGGGCACAGTAATGTCCTGTTTCTCAATTGTCATCGTCTCGTACGATGTCTGTACTTGCTTGGGCATATCCAGCTCACATGAGGTCAGTCCACTGACCACCATAGCCCACAAAAGAGCATTATTTGTTTTCATATTGCGAAATGTTTATTTTTGACTTCTTATCATCAGTTGGTGAATACAGGCAATTCTATCCACTTAACATAACAGAAGTCCTGACGGTGAGGCAGATTCTTGTTCTTCGGGAACATACGGATAGCACTCTTATACTGACCAGCCTGCTTGGGAGTGAGAGTAGCCTCAAAGATGAAGTTGTTGCCTTCACGGCCAGTCATATTCAGAGGTTCAACACTGTAGAAACGCTCCTCACCGTTCTCGTCGGTACAGATGTTCACCTTCTCCAGTCCAACGGCATCGTCCAGCCCCTTCTCGTCAACAACAACCTTCAGGTAGTAGTTCTGTCCAGCCTTTCCTCCGCTGAGAGGGAAGGAGTATTCGCTGCTGACAACAGTGATGTCGTTCCATTTCGCTGCAACGGTTTCCTTCCACTGGGCAATCTCTTTGGCCAGACGATAATCATCTTTTTCAAGGGCACGGAAGCGCTGGGTTTGCCTCTCGTAGAACTTGGAGTAGTAATCGTCGAGCTGTCGTTTCATCGTGTAGTGGGGAGCTATCTGGGCAATGGAGTTCTTGATAACCTGAATCCAGCCTTTTGAGATTCCCTTCTTATCCTTATTATAATATAATGGTATAATTTCGTTCTCGAGCAAAGAATAGACGGTAGCAGCGTCTAAGCGGTCCTGATATTCCTGATTCTGGTAAGTACGATGCTCCGTCAGGGCCCATCCGGCACCCTCGCGATAGCCTTCTAACCACCAGCCGTCCTTCACGCTGAGGTTCACAACGCCATTCATCTCGGCTTTCTCGCCTGAAGTACCGCTGGCTTCCATAGGACGGGTAGGCGTGTTCATCCAAATGTCCACACCGCTTACCAGATTGCGAGCCAACATAAAATCGTAGTCTTCCACAAAGATTATCTTTGCCTGGAATTCCGGACGCTGGGAAATCTCATAAATCATCTTGATGAGTCCCTGTCCGGCACCGTCGGCGGGATGAGCCTTTCCGGCAAAGAGGAAGATGACCGGGCGTTCCGGATTGTTCACAATCCTAGAGAGACGTTCCAAGTCGCTAAACAACAGGTGAGCACGCTTATAGGTAGCAAAACGACGGCAGAATCCGATTACCAATGAATTAGGCTCAAAGTTTGCGGCTAACTTGGTAATACGCGAAGGATCGCCCTGATTCTTTAGCCACGTATCACGGAACTGAATCTGGACATACTCGAAGAGTTTTTTCTTCAGGAACTGACGGGTAGTCCAAATTTCCTCGTCGGGACAATTATAGATACCATGCCAGATCTCCTCGTTGGACTGGTCCTGCATAAAATTCGCATCAAAATACTTATCATAGATTATACGCCACTCCTTAGCAGCCCATGTGGGGAAATGCACACCGTTGGTGACGAAACCCACATGGCTCTCTTCCGGGAAGTAGCCTGCCCAAATGTTATTGAACATCTTCTTGCTGACCTCGCCGTGCAGCCAGCTAACACCATTAACCTCCTGGCAAGTGTTACATGCAAAGGTACTCATACAGAACTTTTCGCTGTGATTTTCCGGATTGGTACGGCCCATACCGATGAACTCGTCCCATGTGATACCGAGTTTTTGCGGGTAGCCACTCATGTATTTACCGAAAAGAGCTTCCTCGAAATAGTCGTGACCTGCCGGCACAGGGGTATGAACAGTGTACAGACCGCTGGCACGCACCAGCTCCAAGGCTTGGTTGAATGTCAGTCCCTCTTCGATGTAATCGCACAGACGCTGCAAGTTGCACAATGCAGCATGCCCTTCGTTGCAATGGTAGATATCCTTCTTGATACCCAATTTCTTCAGTAATAACATACCGCCTATGCCAAGCAGAATTTCCTGTTTCAGACGATTTTCCCAATCACCACCATAGAGGGAATGAGTAATAGGCTTGTCATACTCCGAGTTCATCTCGTTGTCTGTATCCAACAGATAGAGCTTCACACGACCTACATTCACGCGCCAAACGTATGCGTGAACCATAAAGTTCATGTAGGGTACATCTATAACGAGCGGATTTCCGTCTGCGTCAAGCTGGCGCTCGATGGGTAAGTGAGCAAAGTTCTGAGCCTCGTAGTTGGCAATCTGCTGACCGTCCATAGCCAAGCTCTGAGTAAAGTAGCCAAACCGGTATAGGAAACCTACTGCACACATATCCACATTACTATCGCTGGCCTCCTTTACGTAATCACCTGCCAACATACCTAAACCGCCACTATATATCTTCAGAGCCGAGTGGATACCATACTCCATACAGAAATAGGCTACAGAAGGACGTGTATGGTCGGGCTCCACATCCATATACTTACGGAACTTGGCATATACTTCCTTCACGCGCTTCATCAACGCTTTGTCCTTTAGGATCTCCTCCTTACGTGTATAAGAAAGCCGTTCCAACATCATCACTGGATTATGGTTCACAGCGTGATACAGGGGGTGGTCAAGGTCGCGAAACAACTCGCGAGCTTCGTAGTTCCAAACCCACCACATATTGTGAGCCATCTCGTCCAAACACTTCAATTCCTCGGGATACGTCGCCTTAACGGTAAGTACTGTCCACTGAGGTTCATTTGCATAATCTGCCTTAATCTTCATGGTCTTGTATGATTAATATTAGTTAATTTTTTGGCGAATGTACAAAAAAAATCTAACTCCCGTATTCTTTTTTCTTTTTTTTTCCACGAATGAAACGGTTTATGTTCGGAAATGCACTAATATATTTGGTTTTTCGCTCACTTAATTGTACCTTTGACATCAGATTTGTCAAATTAAAATATTTGGTGATGAAGAGGATATACAAGGCTCACCTCCTTTTTACAAAGGAAAGAAGTAGGTTCGAGGTGCTGGAAAACAGCTACATTGCTGTAGAGAACGGCTGCATAGTCGGCGTAGCCTCTGATCTGTCCTCATTGGACTACAAGAGTGCCGAGATAACGGACTTTGGAGACTGTCTGCTGATTCCCGCCATGAACGACCTGCATGTGCATGCGCCACAGTACCGCAATCAGGGAATGGCCATGGACCTGGAACTGCTACCATGGCTGCAGAACTATACTTTCCCCGAGGAAATGAAATATGCCGACCTGCACTATGCCGACTCCCTATATCGACGTTTTGTGTTCGACTTGTGGCGTTTCGGAACTATGCGGGCATGCGTGTTTGCTACAGTTCACACCGATAGTACCCGTCTGCTAATGCACATATTCCAAGAAGCCGGCATGGGCGCACTGGTGGGAAAGGTTGGCATGAACCGCAATTGCCCCACGGAACTTACGGAAAGTGTAGAGGATATGACGCAGGGATATGAATCTCTGATTGAAGAATTTCCACAATTCTACGCTCAAAACTCCCAACTCCCAACTCCCTTAGTCAGGCCCATCATCACACCACGCTTTGTTCCGTCTTGTACACCGGAGATGCTACGTGCATGCGGCGAGTTAGCTGTCAGATACCAATTACCCGTGCAGTCGCACCTGTCGGAGAACAAGGACGAGATAGCCTGGGTGCAAGCATTAGAGCCAGAGAGTTCCTGCTACGGCGATGCCTATGACAGATACGGGCTCTTCGGACAAACACCTACCGTAATGGCTCACTGCGTATGGACCGACGGTGAGGAGTTGGAACTGATGAAGCGTCGTGGTGTTATGGTGGCTCACTGCCCCACTTCTAATTTAAATTTGGCATCCGGCATGGCACCTATACGAAAGTTCTTGGAGAAAGGACTGGATGTGGGACTGGGAAGCGACATCAGTGGCGGGCACAACCTAAGTATCTTTAAGGTCATGGTCTATGCCATACAGACAAGCAAGATGTATTATCAGCAGAATCAAGAGATGACATTCCTCACCCTTCCTGAGGTTTTCTGGATGGCAACAAAATCAGCTGGCAGTTTCTTTGGCCATGTTGGAAGCTTTGAGCCTGGCTACGAGTTCGATGCACTTGTCATTGATGACAGCAATTTGAACTTTAATAATTATTCGCTATTGGAGCGACTGGAGCGCTACATCTATCTGGGCGATGACCGACAGATAACACACCGATTCTGCCGAGGAAGAGAAATAAAGATGCAATAAGACCAAAATAAAACAGAAACAATTATGAAAACGGAGAACACAGAAGACAAGGAGAAAAAGGCAGAGCGTACTTATCGCTGCAACGACTGCGGTAATGTAATCTATAAGCACGAGGTTTTCTGCTCGAAGTGTGGAAAAACACTGGACAGGTACGACTTTGAAGATTAACCGGCCCAACTCAAGCAAACGATTCGTTATTCTGTGCCAAAATGACGCAGAACAAGTCAATTTGTCTGATAATAAACAAGTTGCACAAGGTTTGTTGTACTTTTAATGAACATTGAAGAAAGGAGTACAATATGATGACACAGAATAATCAAAACAACTTTTTGGGACAGTTTGCCAGAAACCTTGTTGATGAGGCTCGTGCCGGCAAACTTGACCCTGTTATAGGTAGGGACGAGGAGATTAGGCGTGTACTGCAAATTCTCTCTCGACGTACCAAAAACAACCCTATACTGATAGGTGAACCAGGTACGGGTAAGACGGCTATAGTGGAAGGGTTGGCACACCGTATTCTGAGAGGTGATGTACCAGAAAACCTAAAGGAGAAACAACTCTACAGTCTGGACATGGGTGCACTGGTGGCCGGAGCCAAATACAAAGGCGAGTTTGAGGAACGTCTGAAAGGCGTGGTAAACGAGGTGATTCAGAGCGAAGGCAACATTATCCTATTTATAGACGAGATTCATACACTGGTGGGTGCAGGAAAGAGCGAGGGAGCCATGGATGCTGCCAACATCCTGAAACCTGCTTTGGCTCGTGGAGAGTTGCGTAGCATCGGTGCGACAACACTGGACGAGTACCAGAAATACTTCGAGGTGGATAAGGCATTGGAGCGCCGATTCCAAACAGTAATGGTGGATGAGCCTGACCGACTGGCCAGCATCAGTATTCTGCGTGGCCTGAAAGAACGTTACGAGAACCATCACCATGTGCGGATTCAGGACGATGCCATCATAGCCGCTGTGGAACTGTCCACACGTTATATTACTGAACGTTTCTTGCCAGACAAGGCCATCGACTTGATGGACGAGGCAGCTGCAAAACTGCGTATGGAGCGTGACTCTGTTCCCGAGGAACTGGATGAGATAAGCCGTAGGCTGAAACAGTTGGAAATTGAGCGAGAGGCGATTAAACGAGAGGGCGACAAACCTAAGCTGGAAGCCCTGAACAAAGAGATTGCTGAATTGCAGGAGCAAGAGAATCACTTCAAGCAGAAATGGCAAGGCGAAAAGAACCTTTTGAACCATATTCAGCAAAACAAACAGCAGATAGAAACCCTTAAATTCGAAGCCGAAAAAGCAGAACGCGAGGGTAACTATGCCAAGGTAGCAGAAATCAGATATGGCAAGTTGCAACAGCTGGAGAAAGACATCGAGGCTACACAACAACAGCTGAAAGAGGCTCAAGGCTCTGAGGCAATGCTGAAAGAAGAGGTAACTGCGGATGATATTGCCGATGTAGTTAGCCGCTGGACAGGCATCCCGGTAAGGAAGATGATGCAAAGTGAACGAGAAAAACTGCTGCATCTGGAAGAGGAACTGCATAAGCGCGTGATTGGACAGGATGAGGCCATACAAGCCGTGAGCGATGCCGTAAGACGTAGCAGAGCGGGTATGCAAGACCCGAAGCGACCTATAGGCTCCTTCATTTTCCTGGGAACTACGGGTGTAGGTAAGACGGAGTTGGCAAAGGCGCTGGCCGACTATCTGTTCAACGACGAGAGCATGATGACCCGTATTGATATGAGCGAGTATCAGGAGAAGTTCAGCGTGACACGTCTGATCGGTGCTCCTCCAGGATATGTGGGTTATGACGAAGGTGGTCAGCTTACTGAAGCCGTGAGGAGAAAACCTTATCAGGTGGTGCTCTTTGATGAGATAGAGAAGGCTCATCCCGATGTATTCAATACACTCCTGCAAGTGCTGGACGACGGACGTCTGACAGACTCTAAGGGCAGGACGGTAAACTTCAAGAATACCATCATTATCATGACCAGCAACCTGGGCAGTCAGCTCTTTGCCAACGCTCCAACTGAAAAACTGGAGGAAACAAAGCAAGAGGTTCTACAGTTGCTTAGACAAACCATTCGCCCCGAGTTCCTGAACCGAATAGACGAGACGATTGTCTTCCATCCGCTGACACAAGGCGAGATAAAGCAAGTGGTCCGACTGCAGATAAACGGCATTGCCAAGATGCTGGAGCAGAACAATGTGAAGTTGAAGGTTACAGAGCCTGCAATAGAACTGCTGGCACGGGAAGGCTACGATCCCGACTTTGGTGCACGTCCTGTTAAACGGGCCATTCAACGCCTGCTGCTAAATGATCTGAGCAAGTCCATGCTGGGCGGTACATTGCAACAGAACATACCCATAGAGGTGGATGCAGATGGTGACCATCTGACGTTCCGAAACGCTGTGGGATAAAATAAACGAATGCTGAAAAGATACATCATACACTACCCCACTCTGCTAAGATTGGGAATACCCATTATGATAGGCCAGACAGGTTCTATCATAATGGGTTTTATGGATACTGTGATGATAGGCCACTACGGCACAGGAGAACTGGCTGCCGCTGGTTTTGTAAATGGTATTATAGGACTGGCATCCATCTCAGCTCTGGGATTCTCCTACGGCCTTACGCCTGTAGCAGGAGCTTTATTGGGAAAAGGCGAAACGGGCAGCATCGCGCAAAAACTGAAGAACAGTCTGGTGGCCAACAACATATTGGCTATTGCCATGATGACAGCACTGGGTGTGTTATATATGAACCTGCACCATTTAGGCTTGCCTAATCATCTGTTGCCAATGATGCGTCCTTACCTGCTGCTGAACATCCTGAGTTTTATCCCCATGATGGCCTTTAACGCCTTCAAACAATTCTCCGACGGCATTCAGGACACCCACATGCCCATGTGGATTCTTATAGGCAGCAATGTCCTGAACGTATTGGGCAACTGGCTGTTAATATACGGCATAGGAGGACTTCCGGAAATGGGATTGACAGGAGCCGGGGTAGCAACGCTATTGAGCCGCTTTGCTATGTGGGCAACCTTTGCGGTTATCTTCCATCTTACAGACAGATACAAGAAGTACAGTCATGATTTCTGGAAGGCTTCTGTCAACAAGGCCGACCTGAATCAACTATTCCGGTTAGGAATTCCCATCATGCTACAAATGGGTATGGAAACGGCCAGTTTCAGTCTGAGTGCTTTCTATGTAGGATGGCTGGGCACAACGGCTTTGGCAGCCCACCAGGTTATGCTTACTGTAGCCCAACTCTGTTACATGCTCTATTATGGCATGAGTGCGGCTGTGGCTATTCAGGTGAGCTACTTCAGAGGAGCAGGCAAACTGCCAGATACACGTCATGTGGCCTTTGCAGGTTTGCATCTCAACTGGCTTTTGGGCTTACTGACAGCTGTGCCCGTATTCCTACTGAGAAACAAGATTGGTCTGTGGTTCTCTGACAGCACAGAAGTTGTTGCCCTCGTAAGTACCGTGGTAATTCCACTCTGCATCTATCAATTCGGAGATGCTCTGCAATGTACATATTGTAACGCCCTTCGTGGAATGGAAGATGTGAAGCCATTGATATGGATTGCCTTTATAGCCTATTTTGTTGTATCCCTGCCTTTAGGCTATCTGTTCGGCTTTATCATGCATGGAGGCTTATGGGGTATTTGGATGGCTTTCCCGTTCGGACTGACCACAGCTGGCATATTATATCTGATTAGATTCCTGAAAAATGAAAATAGTTGCTAAGATACGTACCGATTTCAAGACGAAATTTGGAGTTCCCCGTCAGAGCGGACTGGTAAAAGGACTGAAGGGACGTATAGTCTTTGAGCCTGAGTTCCGTAATGCAGAAGCATTGAGAGGACTAGAAGGTTTCTCGTACATTTGGTTGTTGTGGGACTTTTCTGAAGCACACAGAGATGATGAGGGATGGAGCCCAACTGTCCGTCCACCCCGTTTGGGAGGAAACCAGCGTATGGGCGTATGGGCTACTCGAAGTCCGTTCCGTCCCAATAACATAGGTCTCTCGTCGGTGAAAATTACGAAAATAGACCTTTATACACCCGAAGGGCCCATTATAGAAGTAGAAGGAGCAGACATGATGGACGGGACACCCATCTTGGACATCAAGCCTTATCTTCCTTTTACCGATTCTCACCCTGAGGCACTAGGCGGCTTTGCCGAAGAGCAGAATAAAAAGACGGAACCACTTAAAGTTGAGATTCCGTCTGATATAGCTTCTTGGTTTGATTCCGATAAATTGGAAGCCTTACGCGGTGTACTGGCTGCCGATCCCAGACCGCACTACCAACAGGACCCTGAACGTATCTACGCCTTGGAGTTTACAGACTACGAATTGAAATTCTATATTCAAAATGATACGGTAGTAGTAACAACGGTCAAAGCACTTTAGCGACTCATCAGATAAGCCTTAAAGTCGGCATAATTCTTACTCATCGAAACGCTCTGCTTCTCTCCTTTCATGAAGGCTTGCAAGCGGGCAGGAATTTCGATATCAGTACCGCAGATTTCATCCACCACCTGTTTGAACTTGGCTGGATGAGCAGTCTCGAGGAAGAATCCAATCTCTCCTTCATGTAACAATTCCTGAAGTGCACGGTATCCACAAGCTCCATGGGGATCAAGCTGATAAGCAGTCTCTTTAAGACATTCACGCATGGTACAGGCTATCTGCTCGTCAGTATATGTGGCACCCGAAATTTCTGCACAAATAGCTGCATGACTACGATTGTATAGGTTGTAAATACGGGCAAAATTGCTGGGGTCACCCACATCCATAGCATTGGCAATAGTTTGCACACTTCTCTTGGGGTAGTACGAGCCTGTCTGCAGATAATAGAAGAACACATCATTTTCGTTATTGGCAGCAATGAACCTATTTATGGGCAGTCCCATTCGTTTTCCAAAAAGAGCGGAACAAATGTTGCCAAAGTTGCCACTAGGAACACAGGCGACAACATTATCAGCAAGCCCCAACTTCTTGAGTTGACCATAGGCATAGAAATAATAAAAACTCTGGGGCAGGAAGCGGGCAACGTTTATACTGTTAGCAGAGGTTAACTGCATATGTTCATTCAACTCCCTGTCCATAAAGGCACTCTTGACAAGTGCTTGACAATCATCAAAAACTCCATCCACCTCAATCGCAGTAATATTCTGTCCCAAAGTGGTAAACTGACACTCCTGAATAGGACTAACCTTTCCCTTGGGATACAAAACGTAAACATGAATACCCTCCACACCTAAAAATCCGTTGGCAACGGCTGACCCGGTATCGCCACTGGTGGCAACAAGGACATTAACTTCCTTAAGGTCCTTAGAGTCCTTAAGGTCCCTAATGAAGTACTGCAATAATCGGGCCATAAAACGGGCACCTACATCTTTAAAAGCCAAGGTAGGACCGTGAAAGAGTTCCAGACTATAGATGTTCTCTGTCACCTTTACCAAAGGAACATCAAAAGAGAGTGTGTCATAGACAATCTTGCGGAGGGCATCTGCCTCTACATCCTCGCCAAAGAAACAGTCGGCTACCTGATAGGCAATCTCCTGAAACGAGAGATCCTGGATAGAACCGAAAAACGACTGTGGAAGGGGGTTGATACTTTGGGGCATATATAGCCCTTTATCTTCTGCCAAGCCTTTTACAACAGCTTTCTGCAAGGTTGCAAGAGGTGCTTTTCCGTTTGTACTATAGTATTTCATAATTCACAATTCATAATTCATAATTATTTCCCACCCGATTTCATGAACGTTTGAATAAATTGATTTCCTTCAAGACTGCCATAGGAACCTTGTTTAGCAGAGGATTCACTGAAAGTCTGTACACAATCCGGCTTAATGCCAGGGTAAAAAATACAGAAAGGAACAGGCTCTGCTGTATGAGTTCGAAGAGCAATGGGCGTTGGATGGTCGGGCAACAAGGCAATGGCAACATCATCACATAAAGTTGGCAAAGCCTCGAGAATAGGCCGTAACAGTCGATTGTCCAAATTCTGTATGGTCTGCAACTTAAGGTCTAAATCACCATCATGACCGGCCTCATCACTGGCCTCAACGTGTACATATACAAAATCATCGCCTTCCCTGAGAGCTTGAATAGCAGCCTGAGCCTTCCCCTCGTAATTGGTGTCCCATAGTCCTGTAGCACCTTCAACATCAATAACACGTAAGCCTGCATAAATGCCAATACCACGAATCAGATCGACAGCTGTTATAACGGAACCTTTACGTATTTGCGGATAGGTAGTAGTAAGGGGAACCATCTGTGGTCTGTATCCTCCACCCCAAGGCCAGATACAGTTAGCCGGGTCCATTCCGCGCTTTTTACGCTCAATATTTAACGGATGATCCTTGAGCAGTTTCTGGCTCTTGAGAATCAGTTCAACAAGTAACTGAGCAGTGGACTCTCCCCCCGCCCTCTCTGTCAGGGAGGGAGCTGTTACGGGCTTGGGCAAATATTCACGCCAAGGTTTCAGGGGGATATCATGAGGAGGGGTACAATTGAGATGCTTGTCACCTCCTTTTATTACCAAAAGATGACGGTACTGGACGCCTGTATAAAAATGTATGCATTCGGAGCCAAGTCTTTCTTGCAAGAAACGAATGAGAACATCGCCCTCCTCAGTCTCCAAACGACCGCAAGAATGGTTCTTTAGCAATTCGCCCTCCAAACAGACCAGATTGCAACGCATTGCCAAATCGCCCTGGTCCAACTGGACACCAATACTGGCAGCCTCCAAAGGGCCACGTCCTTCATAAACAAGGTGCTGGTCGTATCCCAAGATACTGCTGTTGGCAACCTCGCTTCCTGGATGAAAGCCATCGGGAATTGTTTTTAGAAGGCCATTCCTACCATGCTGCGCCAACCAGTCCATAAATGGCGTTTCGGCATACTCTAAAAGGGTTTTGCCATCCAGCTGTGGCACAGCCCAATCGGCCATACCGTCACCTAAGATAATAAGATGTTTCATTCAATATGGATAATGGATAATAGGGTTTTAAGCCAGGCTCATGATATCAGCGAAAACTCCTGCTGCAGTAACACTGGCTCCTGCACCATAGCCCTGAATAAGCATAGGGTACTCGTTGTAACGTTCTGTGGTAAGAAGTACAATATTATTGGAACCTTCGAGCACATAGAACGAATGGTCACGATTAAATTCCTCAAGTGACACACTTCCTCGTCCGTTCTCGAACTTTGCCACAAAACGCCAAACTTTGTTCTCTTTCTCCAAGACTGCACGACGAGCCTCAAAATCGGCATCGAGAGAAGGAAGATTCTTCCAGAAATCTTCTATTGAACCCTCAAAGAAACGCTCAGGAATAAACAATTTTATCTCAACGTCTTCCTGATTTATCTCGTAACCAGCCTCACGTGCCAAAATAACCAGTTTGCGGACAACATCCTTTCCACTTAGATCCACACGTGGATCAGGCTCGCTATAACCTTCAGCCTTGGCCATCTCCACCGTCTTGCTGAAAGGAACATCCTTGCTGATGGTATTGAAAATGAAGTTGAGAGTTCCACTCAGCACGGCCTCTATACGAAGTATCTTATCGCCCGAGTTACATAGGTCGTTGATGGTTCGTATAATAGGAAGCCCAGCACCGACATTAGCCTCAAACAGGAACTTGACACCTCGTTTCTGTGCAATATGCTTTAGTTCGCTGTAGTTGGCATAATCGCTGCTGGCAGCTATCTTGTTGGCAGCAACAACATTAATATTATGTGTAAGGAAATCTTTATAGAGACTTGCCACTTCCTCGCTAGCCGTACAGTCCACGAAGACGCTATTAAATATATTCATACCTATCACCTCGTCATGCAGACGCTGGATATTGCTAGGTTCAGCTTGGAGGAGACGCTCGCGGAAATTATCCAGTTCCAAGCCTTCCCTACGGAACATAGCATAATGTCCGCTGGCAATTCCAACTACATTCAGTTTTAGTCGAAGTTCACGCATCAACTTTTCCTGCTGCTGATGAATCTGCTCTATCAAACTGCCTCCTACGGTTCCTACACCGCAAATGAAGATGTTGAGTACCTGATATTCACTCAGGAAAAAAGAGTCGTGAATAACATTCAACGCCTTGCGCAGATAATTCTGATTGATAACGAACGATATATTGGTTTCACTAGCACCCTGTGCGCAAGCTATAACACTGATACCGCTACGACCGAGCGTACCAAACAATTTTCCAGCAATACCTGGTGTATGTTTCATGTTCTCGCCTACTACAGCAACAGTAGCCAAGCCTTTCTCAGCTATCATGGGGAACATGGCTCCATCTTCTATCTCTTTCTGAAACTCCAGATTCAGCACGCGACAAGCCTCATCGGCATCCACGTCCTGAACACCGATACTGGTATTGTTCTCGGAACTAGCCTGACTGACCATAAACACGCTAATGCCGTTGTCGGCCAAGCAAGTAAAGATGCGACGGTTCACACCTATCACGCCCACCATAGAAAGACCTGACACAGTAATCAAAGTGGTTCCCTTAATGCTGCTGATTCCCTTGATGCTACGCTTATCGTCCTTCACCACATCTTTTATGATGGAGCCGGGAGCATCTGGGTTGAAGGTATTCTTGATAAGGATGGGGATGTTCTTAATGCAGACAGGATAGATGGTAGGCGGATAAACCACCTTGGCACCAAAGTTACAGAGCTCCATAGCCTCCACGTAACTCAGTTCAGGAATCACGTAGGCAGCACTGATAACGCGTGGGTCAGCTGTCATAAATCCGTCCACATCGGTCCATATCTCCAGTACACTGGCTCCCAAGGCCGCAGCTATGACGCTGGCTGTATAGTCGCTACCGCCACGGCCCAAGTTAGTAATCTCACCGCTCTCGGCGTCGGTGCTGATAAAGCCACCTACAATACTAATATTAGGAATCGTTTTCCAATTCTGCTTAACCAACTTGTTGGTAATCTCTGTTGCCAGTCTCTTACGTCCTTGCTTCACCTCTGTCTTAATGAATTCTCTGCTGTCAAACAACACAGAACCATTAATAAGGGTTGATACAATACGAGTGCTGATCCGTTCGCCATAGCTGACAATAGCAGCAGAAGTTTTGGGACTCAAATCCTTTATCAAGTAAACACCCTGATAGATGCTCCTTAATTCCTCCAAACTTTCTCTTATAAAAAACAAGAGTTCTTCACGCTCCTTGCCTGAAGGAATGACAGTGTTCACCATATCCTCATGACGCGCAACAATTTCCTTGAAACTCTCTTGATATGAGGCGTCACCTTCTACAGCCTGCAGGCTGGTTTTTATCAATTTGTCTGTGATTCCACCCAGAGCACTAACCACCACAATTACGGGTTCGCTCTGACTTTCAACAATCTTTTTTACATTAAGAATACTATCTGCAGAACCTACGGATGTTCCGCCAAATTTAAGTACTTTCATCCCTTTGATAAACTAATCTTGTACAAAACTTGCGCAAAAGTAATAATATTTTTCCAATTGAAAGGCAAAAAGATGGAATTAATTTGTACTTTTGCTATACATTATTAATATATGACACGCGATATCAACATCAGAATACTGCCTCAAGAGGCATATAACGAACAAAGTATCATAGCTTACCTTCAGCAAAAAGAAGGTATAAAAGCGCAGGCCATAAGGGTATTGAAACGAAGTATTGATGCACGGCAGCGCACAATTTATGTAAACCTGACCGTAAGAGTTTACATTAACGAGGAGCCAAAGGAACTCCTTTACACTCCCATAGAATATCATGATGTGAGTGAAGCGCCAGAAGTTATTGTTGTGGGAGCAGGCCCCGGCGGACTTTTTGCCGCCCTAAGGCTGATTGAATTAGGTCTGCGCCCCATCGTCATCGAACGTGGAAAGGATGTACACGAAAGGAAGAAGGACCTTGCACGTATCCGACCAGAACAACGCGTTGATCCTGAGAGCAACTATTCGTTTGGCGAAGGTGGAGCTGGTGCCTATAGCGATGGGAAACTTTTTACACGCAGTAAAAAACGTGGCAATAGCGAGCGGATTCTTAATATTTTTGTTCAGCATGGTTCCAGTCCGAACATTCTGGTGGATGCTCATCCACACATTGGAACAGACCGTCTGCCCCGTGTCATAGAGAACATGCGCAATACCATCCTTAAATATGGCGGCGAAGTTCATTTCCAAACCAAGATGACAAGCCTCATCATCAAGAACAACAAGGTAGTTGGCGTAGAAGCCATAAACTCTCAACCCTCAACTTTCAACTCTCAACTCTTCTACGGCCCCGTCATCCTTGCTACAGGCCATTCTGCACGTGATGTTTACCGTTGGCTTTCCAATAACCACATAGAAATCGAAGCCAAAGGAATAGCTGTTGGGGTGCGTTTGGAACATCCCGCCATGCTGATAGACCAGATTCAGTACCATAGCAAACAAGGACGTGGTAAATGGCTCCCCGCTGCAGAATATAGTTTGGTTCAACAGGTGGAAGGCCGGGGGGTGTACAGTTTCTGCATGTGCCCAGGTGGATTCGTCGTTCCTGCTGCAAGCGGCCCTGAACAAATTGTGGTAAATGGCATGAGTCCCAGCAACCGAGGAGGCAAATGGAGCAACAGCGGTATAGTAGTGGAGATAAGGCCGGAGGATATACAGGCCGAAAATCCCCTTGCTGTGATGCACTTTCAGGAGGAGTTGGAAAGGCAATGCTGGTTGCAGGGAAACCAGAAGCAGACTGCTCCTGCACAACGGATGGTCGATTTTGTAAGCGGACGCTTGTCGACAGACCTCAACCCATCTTCATACGCGCCTGGTTTGCTGGCCAGTCCGCTGAATTTCTGGATGCCCAAGTTTGTAAGTAGCAGACTGCAGGAAGCCTTTAAGATTTGGGGCAGGCAGAAACATGGTTTTTTTACCAACCAGGCAACCGTGATAGGTGTGGAAACACGTACCAGCAGTCCTGTACGCATTATCCGTAATGTCGAGACTCTTCAGCACATAAGCATAGCCGGCCTCTTCCCTTGTGGAGAAGGAGCCGGATATGCTGGTGGCATCGTTAGTGCCGGAGTAGATGGGGAACGCTGTGCCGAAGCTTGCGCCGCTTACTTAAGGGGTTAGAGGTTAGAGGTTAAGGGTTAGAGGTTATCGATATTTGTTGACGTTCCCGTTATCTATTTAACCAACACCTTCTTACCATCTATTACAAATACTGCCCCCTTCTTACGATGAGTAACTTTTCGTCCTGTTAGGTCGAAGATGCCATCTGCTGACGTCCGGGTTGCATTAACGCCAGCTATAGCTGTAGCATCCTCTACTGTGATAGCTGTTATATCCTCAGCAACATGAGACGTAGCATCAGGCTCCACAAACATAATATTATCTATGCTGATGGTGCTGGGATTGCCTTTAACCTTAAACGACAAGAGGTTGCCATTCCGACTCTTAAAAGCCGTTGTAGCTGTGCTGTATGCTATAATGCGGTACTTACCTTCTAGAGTACCTAGCATCAGGTTATGGTCACACAGCAAGGTGTCGCATGTCATCCCTGTCTCATGAACAAGAGACTCACCATCCATCGCTATGTCCATCTGAAATGCAGTAAAGTCTAAATCATTTCCACCCAGACCGACATTAAACGTCCATGTACTGTCATTCTCCTGGAGCATCGTTACAGAAACCTCGTATGCACTGGCCAACTGAACCATCATAAGTAGCATGCAGAAAGTCAATATTTTCTTCATTTCAAGTATAGATTTATTTCTTTTGGGTGCAAATATACGCCTTTCCATTGAATCTGCCAAAAGCTGATTGGTATTTTTGAAAAATGAACTAACCAAACAATTCTCTCACCGCCTCAGCAACTCTCCTAACGGGTACAATCTCTATTTTATATTGTTTGGGATTGATGCCTTTCAGATTAAAGGAAGGAATGAGAATTCGCTGGAATCCCAGTTTCTGCGCTTCAGATATACGTTGTTCTATGCGAGAAACCGGACGAATCTCTCCACTCAATCCTACTTCGCCCGTTACACACACATCAGTATCTATGGGCATATCTCCGTTACTGCTAAGAACCGCAGCTATGACAGCCAAATCTAAAGCTGGGTCTGTAACACGCAACCCTCCTGCTATGTTCAGAAATACATCCTTGGCAGCCAGCTTAAATCCAACACGTTTTTCCAACACGGCCAACAGCATATTTAACCTTCTGCTTTCATACCCTGTGGTACTACGCTGAGCTGTACCATAAGCCGCCGTACTTACCAAGGCTTGCGTTTCTATCATAAAGGGGCGTGCACCTTCTATGGCACAAGCTATGGCAATACCAGAAAGGCCTTCCCTATCATCTGTCAGCAACAATTCACTGGGATTGGAGACCTGACGGAGCCCATCGTGCTTCATCTCATAGATACCCAGTTCGCTGGTACTTCCAAAACGATTCTTTATACTTCTCAGAATACGATACATGTAATGTTGGTCACCCTCGAACTGCAAAACAGCATCTACAATATGCTCCAATACCTTAGGGCCCGCCAACGTTCCTTCTTTTGTGATATGACCTATCAGGATAATGCTCACTCCGCCACCCTTGGCATACTTCAACAGACTGGCAGCACATTCGCGTATCTGACTAAGACTACCAGGACTACTTTCTACAGACTCGGTCTGAATGGTTTGGATAGAGTCAACCACCACAAGATCGGGCTTAGTTTGCTCTATTTGAATATAGATTTGTTCAAGTGATGTTTCTGTAAGGATAAGAAGGTTGTCGGTTTCCTTCTTTCTGTCAGCATCTTGAAGACGATCTGCTCTCAGCTTTATCTGCCTGGCGCTCTCCTCGCCACTAACATAGAGAACCTTCTTATCAGTCAAACGTAAGACAGTTTGTAGGATTAGTGTACTCTTTCCTATTCCGGGCTCACCGCCCAACAGCACCAAGCTGCCAGATACCAACCCGCCCCCCAAGACACGGTTCAGTTCCTCATCCTCCATGTTAATGCGGGGTTCCGAATCTGCCACAATGTTACGGACAGGAATCGGTTCCTGTTTGCTTACTACGGAAGGCAATTGTACACCAACGCCTTTTGAAAAACCAGAAGATGCCGTTACACGGATTTCCTTCATGGTATTCCAACGCCCACAGGCTGGACATTTGCCCACCCATTTAACACTTTCTTGTCCGCAATAGTCGCAAACGTACAGAGTCTTTTCCTTGACCATAACGTTTACTTCAGTTTTTTCCAGTAAACACGGCCAAAGAAGGGACCCAGATAACCCTTTACGGTCAGCGTCTTATCGTCCTTGAAACTCAAGGCCACAGTAAAATACTTTCCTCTGGTAGGATCGTAAATCTTTCCGTCTTTCCAAGTGTCCTTTCCGTCATATTTTACCTTATCTATAAGTACAACCTTATCCGTGGTTATGTTTCTCTTAGCAGGATCCGGATTCTTAACATCCCTTCTCAGGGTACCATCTTCCTTCTTTACGTTTGAAACCCATACACACTGGGCCCTGTAGCCGTCAGCGTGCTTAAAGATCTTGATTCTGGAATCCACTCCATCATGTACACACTGGTATTCGCCAACAATCTTATCAGCTTGGGCAAACACGGAACACAGGCATACAATTAGAAAGGTGATACCAAATAATAATCTTTTCATCTTAACTTCTTTTTCATGTTTATTTCGCAAAGGTAAGGAGATTACGCCAAAGAACCAAAATTCTTTAAGTTTATTTAGGAAAACGAGTAAATGTTTGGACGTGTACATATTTATGATTACTTTTGCAAGATACAAATGTTTTTATCTATGAATAGAAAGATTCGCAACAGTGCAGAACTGATAGAACGGATAGAGAAAATTGGATTTCTGCCTCTGTTGAACAGCGGTATATACGATTTCTCTGCCGAAGATATGGTGGATGAAGAATGTCGATACACAGTGTTTCCGGATGGTGGATGGGACTGGCCACTATGGAAGTGGAAGGGCGAGGTCATCACCGAAGGCGGCCACGTCTATGGCAAGTTTTTCGCCAATAAAGCAGGATTCATCAGCCGTAAATGGTGGCCTGATTTATGCAACTATCGCCGCAGCAAATATCCTTTACCTGCCGAGGGAACCATAGAAGATACCATATTATCGATTCTTGCCGAACATGGTAGTCTTATTACCCGCGACTTACGTGCCCTATGCGGCTTTGACGGACCAAAGATGCGTAGCCGTTTCGACACTTTCGTCACCCGTTTGCAGATGTCCACACGCATTGTAACAGAAGATTTCGTTTATCCATACGACAAACACGGCCGTCAATACAGTTGGGGGTGGTCTCTGCTCACTACACCTGAACTTTTGTATGGACAAGATGCCTGCCAAAGCGAGTGTACGCCAGAGGAGTCGTATCAACGTATATTCTCTCAACTACGTCAAATCCTGCCAAAAGCAACGGAGAAACAAATCCAAAACTTAATCAAGTGAGAATAAAAAAGAGATTCAATATCAATCGCTGACCTTGAATCTCACCTTAAAAATCTAATACCATGAAAAACACTTTTTGCTATGTGGCGGTGCGTACGAGGCTCGAACTCGTGACCCCATGCGTGACAGGCATGTATTCTAACCAGACTGAACTAACGCACCAATTTCACGTTTACGGACGCAAATTTACAAGATTATTCTTTATGTAGCAAATTTTAGAACATTTTTTTTTCCACTTTAATAAAAAAAAACATTTAATAACAGAAAAAAGGAAGAAAGCATGAAAATACCTACTTTATTTAAGGAATATATATGGCTAACTGAAACTATTTACCATGCAGGAAAAATTTCTTTGGCCGAAATTAACGAAAAATGGCGCAGAAAGGAAGAAAGTAACGGTGTAAATCTATCACGCACAACATTTAATCGTCATCGTGATGCCATACTGGATATGTTCGGAGTTATCATAGAGTGTGACCGACGAGACGGATACCGCTATTACATTTATAACCGCGAGGTACTGAACGACAACAGCGTGGCTAATTGGTTGTTTTCTACCCTAAGCGTAGGAAATATGCTCGACGAAAACCTTGGGCTTCAGAACCGTATCCTACTGGAAAGCATCCCTTCTGGGGGATCTCTCCTAAAACGTGTTATAAAGGCTATGCGAGAAGGGCGTAAAATGATAATGATGTACCAGAAATACAGTTCGGTCACAGCAAAATCCTATTTAGCAGAACCCTATTGCGTAAAATTGTTCAAGCGACGCTGGTATGTACTGACAAAAATTGGACGACCTACAGAGAATGGGAAGATGGAATCATCTATGTCCGTCTTCTCCTTAGACCGTATATTAGATGTCCAACTGACACATGAGAAGTTCACCATTGACCCAGACTTTAATGCCGAGCTTTACTTTGCAGAGAGTTTTGGTATAATGGTGGACACAAATATCCAACCAGAAAGGGTTGTACTTAGAGCCTATGGTATGGAGCGATATTATCTAAGGGACTTACCATTGCATCCATCGCAACGTGAAATAGCTACGACAGACGAGTCAACAGATTTTGAATTCAGGATCAGACCTACTTCAGACTTCAAAGCCCACATCCTTTCGCGAGGAGAATGGCTGCAAGTTATTTCCCCTGAATGGTTGGTATCCGACATCCAGAATTGGCTTCATGCTGCCATAGCAAAATACAATAGTTCCACTTACACACAACCATTATGAGGTAACCATGAAAACTGGAGTGTTGTATGGACAAACTAGGATGCGTTTTTTACGTATGAAAAAGACGGCTCACGTTATCGCTGATGATATTTACTTTACGTACTTGCTGAAAAACTTCCAGACTTCTTCGCCTGTGTCTATATCTTCCGTTTGCCATGTATGTCCACCTCCGATGACTTCGTAGAGCCAAACATCACATCCGTAAGGACTGCCTGTAAAAAAGTGTTTGATTACAAGGTTTCCGTTTTTTCCTCTTATACTCTCCACACATTCTATAACCTCATGTGTGCAACGGTTCTTAGCTACCCAATATCCTACAGCCAACGGAACTGGCATATAGGCCCCCCATCCACCTTTGCCTTCCATGTCGCCTGTCCATTCGGAAGTTCGGTCCTCTGTGCCATGAACCTCCATTAAAGGAATGGGGGTCTCTGCCTCGAGCGTACGATACATCCACTCCATCGTAAGTCCTGCTATCGGTGCCACTGCTCTGAATATTTTCTGCTTGGAATAGGCCATCAGATAACACATTTCTCCTCCGTTCGACATACCTGTCAGGAATGTGTTAACCCGGCTCAACTTATAACGCTTCTGCACATATTGGGCCATCCGGCAAAGCGTCTTCACATCATTCACATTCCATCCAACCTGAAAAGGATACCCCACATTCCAACTGTTTTTATTCTTGGAATCCTTCAATCCTAAAGGGATACAAAGTGCAAATCCATGTTTCCTAGCTGTACCTGCCATTGGGTTTTCCTTCCATATTCCTCCCCCATGACCATGCAGTATAAATACAAGCGGAGAATCAGCTTCGAGCCCATCAGGGAGCAGCATAGTGAATTTTCGCCATACTCCGTCAACTTTCAGTGAATCGTCAACAAAACGCTCTGCATCTACAGGGAACGAGAATAAGGCGAAAAAACATATTGCCAGCATCCACATTCGTCTAATTCTAATCATTCTTAAACAAACGAGGGATCGAGTTTGGATAATGATTGCTGCTCCTCTTCGTACTCGATATACTCCTTATTCTTGGGAATTAAGAAGGTGAGAACC
>Ga0256407_10005112_pt1 | contig 21339 bp, 23 predicted proteins | sample RumenRJG_04DNA_FD_193489 | JGI IMG/M metagenome (GOLD analysis project Ga0256407, IMG submission 193489) | Bovine rumen microbial communities from Lethbridge, Alberta, Canada - RJG_04 | ecosystem: Host-associated > Mammals > Digestive system > Stomach > Rumen | place: Canada: Alberta... | reverse complement strand
GAGATATAGAAGGACTAGCATTCATTGAGGCAATTAGACAAGTTGGATTAGAAAAGAAACTAGAAGATGTAATATATATACATGTTACATTACTTCCTTATATAGCAGGTTCAAATGAATTAAAATCAAAACCAACACAACATTCTGTAAAAGAGCTTCAATCTCTTGGAATTAAACCAGATGTGCTAGTTTGTCGTACAGAGCATAGTATGCCAGATAATATTAGACAAAAAATTGCACTATTTTGCAATGTTAAACCAGAATGTGTAATACAAAATCTAACAGCAGATAATTTATATGCAGTTCCACTTATGTTGGAACAAGAGGGATTAGCAAATGTAGTATGTGAACATTTACATCTAGATAAAAAAACTTCCAATAATAAAGAGTGGGAAGATATGATTTTAAATATCAGAAACATAAAAAATAAGGAAGTTACAATTGCAATTGTAGGAAAATATGTGCAATTAGAAGATTCATATTTATCTGTATCAGAAAGCCTTCAACATGCAGGTTTTGCAAATAATGTAAAGGTAAAAGTAAAGTATATAGATTCAGAAATTATTTCAAATCAAAATGTTTCACAAGTTTTAGAAGGAGTCCAAGGAATAGTAGTTCCTGGAGGCTTTGGAAATAGAGGAATTGAAGGTAAGATTATAGCAATTAAGTATGTTAGAGAAAATAATATACCTTTTTTAGGAATTTGTTTAGGTATGCAAATGACCGTAGTAGAGTTTGCTAAAAATGTATTAGAAATAGATGATGTAAATTCTGCAGAGTTTGATGAAAAATGTAAAAATCCGGTAATTCATATAATGGATGATCAAATTGGAATAGATAAAAAAGGTGGAACAATGAGACTTGGAGCTTATCCATGTATACTAAAAGAAGGAACGCTTGCAAGAAAATTATATGGACAAGACAAAATATCAGAAAGACATAGACATAGATTTGAATATAACAATGACTATAAAGAAAGATTACAAAAAGCAGGGCTAATTTGTTCTGGAACATCACCAGATGGAAGATTAGTAGAGATTGTAGAATATTCAAACCATCCATTTTTTATAGCAGGACAATTTCATCCTGAATTTAAGTCAAGACCAAATAGGCCACATCCATTATTTGTAGGACTTATAAATTCAGCAAAGAAAATTATTAAGATTTAAAAATAAATTAAAATTTTTTGTTATAAATATAAAAGTTTTGAATATATATTAATAATAAAAAAGCTTGTACACATGCATTTGTGAAAATATTGTGAACTTTTTAAATAGCTATTGACTTTTTTTATAAATAGGTATAAATTATTAGCAGTCGAAACAAAAGACTGCTAATAATTATAAAAGGAGGTAATTTATATGTTAAAACCATTAGCAGACAGAATTATCATAAAAATGGTAGAAAGTGAAGAAACAACAAAAGGTGGAATTATATTATCACCAAGTGCAAAAGAAAAGCCACAAATAGCAGAAGTGTTAGAAGTAGGACCAGGAGGAAAGGTTGACGGAAAAGAAGTTGTTATGACGATAAAAAAAGGAGATAAAGTAATAGTAAGTAAGTATTCTGGAACAGAAGTAAAATACGAAGGAGAAGATTTAATTATTGTAAAACAAGGTGATGTTTTAGCAATTGTAGAATAAAATTTATTTATTTGATAGGAGGATTTTAAAATGGCAAAGGAAATTAAATTTGGTGAAGATGCTAGAAAAAAATTATTAGATGGAGTAAACCAATTAGCAGATACGGTTAAAGTTACATTAGGTCCAAAAGGAAGAAACGTTGTATTAGATAAAAGTTTTGGTGCGCCATTAATTACAAATGATGGTGTAACAATAGCAAAAGAAATTGAATTAGAAGATCCATATGAAAATATGGGAGCTAGACTTGTTAAAGAAGTTTCTACAAAAACAAATGATGTAGCAGGAGATGGAACTACAACAGCAACTGTACTTGCTCAAAAAATGATAAAAGAAGGAGTAAAGAATGTAGCTGCTGGAGGAGATCCAATGGCAATTAAAAGAGGAATGGATAAAGCTGTTACTAATGCAGTAGAAAATCTAAAACAAATTAGCTCTAAAGTAAATGGAAAAGAAGATATTGCAAGAGTAGCAAGTATTTCTGCCAATAATGCAGAAATTGGAACTTTAATTGCAGATGCAATGGAAAAAGTATCAAAAGATGGAGTTATTACTATAGAGGAATCAAAAACTTCTACTACATATGTAGACGTAGTAGAAGGAATGCAATTTGACAAAGGATATGTATCTCCATATATGGCAACAGATACAGAAAAAATGGAAGCAATTATGGAAAATCCATATATATTAATTACTGATAAAAAAATAAGCAACATTCAAGAAATATTACCATTACTAGAAAGCTTAATGCAAATGTCAGGAAAACTAGTTATAATTGCAGATGATATAGAGGGAGAAGCATTATCAACATTAATACTAAACAAACTAAGAGGAGTATTAAATGTTGTAGCTGTTAAAGCACCTGGATATGGAGATAGAAGAAAAGAAATGCTTGAAGATATTGCTACTTTAACAGGAGGAGAAGTAATTGCATCTGATTTAGGATTAGAATTAAAAGATACAACAATTGAACAGTTAGGAAGAGCAAAACAAGTTAAAGTTCAAAAAGAGAATACAATTATTGTAGATGGTGCAGGAGATAAAGAGTCAATTGAAGCAAGAGTAGCACAAATTAGAACAATGTTAGAAGAGGCAACAAGTGAATATGATAAAGAAAAATTACAAGAGAGACTAGCAAAACTTGCAGGAGGAGTTGCGGTAATTCAAGTTGGAGCGGCTACTGAAATAGAAATGAAGGAAAAGAAGCTAAGAATAGAAGATGCTTTATCTGCAACCAAAGCTGCTGTAGAAGAAGGAATCGTTGCAGGAGGAGGAACTGCATATATTAATGTACTTCCAGAAGTAGAAGCTTTAGTAAAAGATTTAGTTGGAGATGAAAAATTAGGAGCTAGTATTGTACTAAGAGCATTAGAAGAACCAATTAGACAGATTGCAATTAATGCTGGACTAGAACCTGCAGTTATTTTAGAAAAAGTAAAATCTAGTGAAAAAGGTATAGGATTTGATGCAGCAAAAGAAGAATATGTTGATATGAAAAAAGCAGGTATTGTAGATCCAACAAAAGTAACACGTAGTGCACTTCAAAATGCAGCAAGTGTTGCTTCTATGGTACTTACAACAGAAAGCATTGTAACAGATAAAAAAGAACCCAAGACAGCTAATAATGTAGATCAAATGCCATCAGGAATGGACGGAATGTATTAAAATAATATATATATTTGTACTAAAAAAGAAGGTTCTAACCTTCTTTTTTAGTACAAAAGGAAAGTCATCATTTCCTTTTGTATAAAAATGGCTTCGCCCTGAGCGTTGCACAGAATTTTTTCTATAGAAAAAATTCTGTGTAGAGTGTAAATAATTAGCAACATCCACCTCTATTGCCACCACAGCAACAACAAATTAAAATAACAAGGATGATAATCCAACAACAATCATCACCAAAGCCAAAGCCACATCCACAACCTCTATTTTCTGGCATTATATTTCCCTCCTTTCAAAAAAATAAGTATACTTTTTAGGTTAAGGTAAGACATTAGTTGTTACAACAACATCTGTTACCACATCCGCAACAGAAAAGTAGTAAGAACAGTATAATGAACCATAAAAATTCGCCATTATTACAACAATTTCCCATCTTAGAAAACCTCCTATTAAAAAAAGTTTTTTAAATCTTTAGTATGTTATATAGTATTCTAGAAAAAAAAATGTGTTACAAATTTATTTTTGAAATTAATTATAAGTACTAGTAACTTTTAATATAGTTTTTTTTCTAAAAAACTATACAAGAAATATGATTAAATGATATAATTCATTAAAAATACAAAAGGGAAAAAGAAAAGGAGCTAAAAATGGGGAAGATTGTTCTTTTAGATGAATTAACAATTAATAAAATTGCTGCTGGAGAAGTAATTGAGAGACCAGCATCAGTAGTAAAAGAAATGGTAGAAAACTCTATTGATGCAGGAGCAACAAATATTTCAGTAGAAATTAAAAATGGTGGAATTTCATATATTAGAGTTACAGACAATGGAAAAGGAATTTCAAAAGACGATATGGAAATTGCTTTTGAAAGACATGCAACAAGCAAAATTAGGCAAGCAAGTGATTTAACACAAATAAAGTCTATGGGCTTTAGAGGTGAAGCATTGGCAAGTATTTCTGCAATTGCTAATGTAGAAATGATATCAAAAATTAAAGATGAAGATATAGGAAACAGAATAGTAATAGAAGCAGGAAAAGTACTAGAATTTGAGGAAATAGGTTGTAAAGTTGGAACTACAATAACTGTTAAAAATCTATTTTTTAATACACCAGTAAGATACAAGTTTTTAAAAAAAGATTATACTGAATTGGGATATATTGAAGATGTAATTACAAGAATATCATTAGTATATCCAAATATTTCTTTTAAACTTATAAATAATGGAAAAACTATTATTCAAACTACAGGAAATGGAGATATAAATTCTTGCATTTATAGTATATACGGAAAAGAAGTAGCAAGTGCAGTTATAGATGTAAATTATAATTATGAAGATATGCAAATTACAGGAGTTGTTGGAAAACCAGAAATAGCACGTTCAAATAGATCAAATCAATTATTTTTTGTTAATAAAAGATATGTAAAAGATAAAACTTTAACTGGAGCAACTGAAAAGGCATTTAAAGGATTGTTACCAATCGGAAAATATGGTTTTGTTATATTAAATATAGATATGGATCCTAGTAAAGTAGATGTAAATGTGCATCCTGCAAAATTAGAAGTAAGATTTCAAGAAGAGAATAAAATATTTAAAGCAATCTATCATGCTATTAATGATAACTTATTAAAAACAGAGTTAGTAGCAAATACGAAAGATACAATCGAAGAGCAAAAAGGTAATAAAATAGAAGATATAAATAATGATATAGGAACTATAAAGAAGTCTGCATTTTCTAATTTATTTAGAAGAGAAAAAATATATGAAAACGTAGAGAAAAATTCAGATAAAGATAATTTAATAGAACAAGTATATAATAGTAAAAAAGGATCAGAAAACATAAGTAGTGATCAAAATAAAGTAGTAATATCTACAAATACATATGAAAAACAAAATGAAAATATAAATCCAATTACTAATTTAGAAAATTTACAAAAAACATTAAAAGAAATAAGAGAAAATAATAATTTAGAAGGTTTAAAGAATAAAGAACAAATACAAACGTCCTCAAATAAAAATATAGATGAGACTATTGTATTTGAACCAATTAAAGAAAACCTAGAAGAAATGAAAAGTCTTGAAATAAATACAGATAATGAAAAAAATGAGAAATCAATAGAAGATATAAAAGCAGGAGATATTCTAACAAATATTCAGACTATGAAATTAGAAGAAAATAAAGAAAAATTTGAAACTATGTATGAAGAGGTATTTGGAGCTTTACCTAAAAAGGAAAATAATGAAAACAAAACTGAATTTAATGCTTACGATATAATAAAAGATAACAATATTTCAGTTTTTGAGGAAAGTGAGGAATATAGTTTAAAACCAAATTATAAATTTATTGGAATTGTATTTACAACTTATATTATCATAGAAATAAATAATGAAATGTATATTTTAGATCAACATGCAGCACATGAAAGAATTATGTATGAAAAAGTTAAGAGAAATTATTATTCAGATAACGAAAAAGATTCACAGATGCTATTACTTCCAGATGTTATTACACTTACTCATAAGGAAATGGATATTGCAAAAGAAAATCTAGAGATATTTCGTAAAGCAGGATTTGTACTAGAAGAATTTGGGGATAATACCATAAAATTAAGTGGAGTACCCAATATTTGCTATGATTTAGATACTAAAGAGTTGTTTTTAGAAACACTAGACGAAATAAATACTGTAGCTAGAACTGCAAAACAGGAAATTGAGGAAAGATTTCTAGCTACAATAGCATGTAAATCTGCAGTAAAAGCACATATGGATTTAAGCGAAGAAGAAGTAGAAGCACTTATGAATGAATTATTAAAACTACCAAATCCATTTACATGTCCTCATGGAAGACCTACAGCAATTAAAATGACTAAAAATGATATTGAAAAGAAATTTGCAAGGAGAAAATAAAATGATAAAATCTAAAGTTATAGTAATATGCGGACCTACAGCTTCAGGAAAGACATCTCTTTCAATTGAGTTAGCAAAGAAAATTAACGGAGAAATTGTTTCTTGTGATTCTATACAAATTTATAATGATATGGATATAGGTAGTGCTAAGCCAACAAAACAAGAGATGGAACGGGATACCTCATTATTTGATAGGACACGTAAGTCCAGAAGAAAGATATAGTGTGGCAAGATATAAAAAAGAAGCAGAAAGAGCAATTGAGGAAATATTATCAAAAGGTAAGATGCCTATTGTAGTGGGAGGAACAGGATTATATGTAAATTCACTAATTTATGGGATTGAATACAATGAAACACCAATTGATTTGGAATACAGGAATAAATTGGAAGATATTATTATTCAACATGGACTGAATTTTTTATACGATAAAGCTGTTAAAATTGATCCTGAAGCTATGAAAACTATTAGTAAAAATGATAAAAAAAGAATATTAAGGGTACTAGAAATTTATAATTCTACAGGCAAAACAAAAACAGAACAAGAGATTGAATCTAAAAAAAATGGTATAAAATATGATTATAAGGTATTTGTAATATCTATGCAAAGAGATAAATTATACGAAAGAATAAATAAAAGAGTAGATAATATGATAGAGCAAGGATTAATACAAGAAGTTGAAAATTTACTTCAAAAATATAAAATTTTTCCTACAGCTATGCAAGGATTAGGATATAAAGAAGTAAAAGAATACATTGATGGATTAATTACAAAAGAAGAAATGATAGAAAAAATAAAGTTAGAAACAAGAAGATATGCTAAAAGACAGTTAACATGGTTTAAAAAAAATAAAGAAGCAATATGGCTAAATGCAGAAGATGGAAATGAAAATAATACGAATATTATTTTGGAGGAAATATATTGAATAAGCAGCAAAATAATACTAAATTAAATAAAATAAAGCAGTATATAGTGGGAATTATTATTATAATTATTACTATTTGTTTCTTTTATAATATTTATAGATTAGTTATACAGCCTACCCAGTCTTTTGTAATTGAAAAGGGTAAGATATATAAAGAAGAACCAGGTGTTGGATATATTATAAGAAATGAAAGCGTAATTAGAGGAGAAAATTATAAAAATGGTATAGTGCAGATAAAAGCAGAAGGAGAAAAAGTTGCAAAAGGTGATCCTATTTTCAGATATTATAGCAATAATGAATCCGATTTAGTAAAAAAAATTGAAGAACTAGACAATGAAATACAAGATGCTATGTTAGAACAAAGTAATTTTTTTTCAAGTGATATAAAAGCATTAGATAAACAAATAAATCAGATTTTAGAAAAATTAAATAAGACAAACAATAAAAATTTAATTGAGGAATATAAAAAAGATATTAATAATTTTATTACCAAAAAAGCAAAAATTGCTGGAGAATTAAGTCCGGCGGGTTCTTATGTAAAAAAGTTAATTGAAAAAAGAAGTTCATATGAAAGCCAGTTAAACTCGGGTTCTGAGCACATAGTTTCAGAACAGAGTGGAGTAGTATCATATCGAGTTGATGGATTAGAGTCAATTTTAACACCTGATAGTTTTAATACATTAACAGCAGATTATTTAAATAAACTTAGTTTAAAAACAGGTCAGATAATACCAACTAGTAATGAAAGTGGAAAAATAGTAGATAATTTTGAATGCTACATTGCTACAGCATTAAAAACAGATAAAGCAAAAGAAGCAAAGATAAATGATAAATTAATATTACGTTTATCAAATTTATTAGAAATTGAAGCAAAGATTGAATATATAGTTAAAGAATCTGAAGATTCAGTTTTAATTATATTTAAAGTAAATAAGGGAGTAGAAGAGTTAATAAGTTTTAGAAAGATTTCATTTGATATTATATGGTGGAGTTATGAAGGACTAAAAATACCAAACACGGCAATTATTGAAGAAGATGAAATTTCTTATATAATACGAAATAGAGCAGGATATACAGATAAAATAGCTGTAAAGATATTAAAACAAAATGAAGATTATGCTATTATAGATAATTATTCTACTCTAGAATTGCAAAAAATGGGATATTCACCAGAAGAAATAAAAGGAATGAAGAAAATAACATTATATGACGAAATTATACTTAATTCAAAGCAGTAATATTACAAAAATATTACAAAACAATTAAAATTAAATTACAATCTAAAAAAGTATTGACAAGTATTCAAAAAAGTAAGATACTATAGACATCAAAATATACGAAGGAAAAGTATTTAGGAGGGTTAAAATGGCAGGAGCAATTATGAACAAAGTTTGGGATTTTTTAGGAATGGATGTTGCAGAAGAAGAGGAAGAAGAAACATTAGATAATAATGAATATACATATGAAGCAGATGAAGAAGAACAAGAAGAAAAAAGGTTGTTTGGAAGAAAAAGCAAAGTGGTAAATATGCCACAAACTCAACAGATTAGAATGGTTATTTCACAGCCAACTACGTTTGAACAATCAGAAGAAATTTGTAATTATTTAAAAGAAAGAAAATCTGTTATTATAAATTTAGAATATGTAAACAAAGATATTGCTAGAAGAATAGTAGATTTTATTAGCGGTGGAGTACATGCGTTAGATGGGCACATTCAAAAAATATCTAATTCAATTTTTTTAGTAGCTCCAACAAATTATGAAATTTCTAATGAAATGGCAAGAGAAGAAATAAAAAATAAGCTTTCTGTTTCATGGCTAAGAAACAATTAGAATTAGGAGGAATCATCATGATAACACCATTAGACATTGAAAATAAAAAATTTGCAAAACAAATGATGAATGGATACAGTGTAGATGAAGTAGATGATTTTTTAGATCAATTAACTACGGATTTTGAAAATTTATATAAAGAAAATACAGATATAAAATCAAAAGTAGATGAATTAACAAGTAAATTAGAACATTATAAAGCAATTGAAAGTACTCTTCAAGGTACTTTAATTATGGCGCAAACAACAGCAGAAGAAGTTAAAAAAGTAGCAAAACAACAAGCTGATCAAATTATTAATGATGCACAATCATCTGCAAAAGAAGCATTATTAAATATTGAAAATGAATTAACTATTAAAAAGAAAGAATTAGACGATCTTCAAAAACAATTTGATATATATAAAGCAAAAATGGAATCATTATTAATATCACAATTAGAATTATTAAAAGACATAAATAAAGAATAAAAATATGGCAATAGTTTTGTCATATTTTTATTCTTTATTTAATTTAAATAGAGGAATATTATAATAAAAAATAATAATAAAAGGAGGAAATATTTTGAAAACTACAGATGTAAAAGAACTAGAAAAAATTGCAAAAGATATTAGAATAGGAATTATAGAGTCTATATATAATGCAAAGTCTGGTCATCCTGGAGGTTCATTATCATGTACTGATATTTTAACAGTTTTGTATTTTAATCAAATGAATATAAATCCCAAAGATCCTAAGGCAGATTCCAGAGATAGATTAGTGTTATCTAAAGGACATAGTGCACCAGCTTTGTATAGTACACTTGCTAACAGAGGTTATTTCCCAAAAGAAGAATTAGTAAGTTTAAGATCATTAAATAGTATGTTACAGGGACATCCTGATATGAAAAATATACCAGGAGTAGATATGAGTACAGGTTCTTTAGGACAGGGATTATCAGTTGCTAATGGAATGGCATTGTCATCTAAATTAAATAAGATGGGATTTAGAGTATATTGTTTATTAGGAGATGGAGAAATAGAAGAAGGTCAAATATGGGAAGCTGCTATGAGTGCGTCACATTACCAATTAGATAATTTATGTGTTATTGTAGATAATAACAACTTACAAATTGATGGAAGCGTAGATAAAGTTATGAATATATATCCAATTAAAGAAAAGTTTGAAAGCTTTGGATTTTATGCAATTGAAGTTAATGGTCATAGTATAGAAGAACTGATCAATGCATTTAATAAAGCAAAAGAGGTAAAAGGAAAACCAACTGTCATTATTGCTAAGACTATAAAAGGAAAAGGAGTATCATTTATGGAAAATATTGCAGGATGGCATGGAAAGGCACCAAATGAAGAACAATATAATCTAGCAAAAAAAGAATTAATGGAGGGAATATAAAAAAATGATTGATTTACATATTCATACAACAAATTCAGATGGGACAGATTCAGTAAAAACAATATTAAAAAAAGCGGAAGAACTAAAGTTAGAATATATATCTATTACAGACCATGAGACTTGCAAAGGGTATAAAGAATTAGAAGAAATAAAAATAGATAAATATTATAAAGGGAAAATTATACCAGGAGTAGAACTTAAAAGTTATTACTATGGCAAAACAATAGATATACTAGGATATAAAATTAATACAAATGCAATGCAAGAATGGCTTAATGATTTTTACAAAGATAAGAGTCCAAGAGAAACCCAAATAAAGTATTTTAAACATTATTATAATGTACTAAGAAAGATGAATGTAAAATTATTGCCTGAAGAAGAAATTGATTGGGTTCCAGGAAATGACTGGGCAAGTATAATTATATATAGAGAATTAAAAAGATTTGAAGAAAACAAAATGAAACTACCTAAAGATTTGTGGGATGATTTTAAAGTTTTTAAAAAGGATTATTGCTATAATCCAAAAACAGAATTATATGTAGATAAATCAGGAGATTATCCTAGTGTTAAACAAACAATTGACGCAATTAGAGATTGTGGAGGATGTTCTTTCTTAGCACATGCATATGTATATAAATGGTTTAAGGATAATAATGAATTTATAAATGATATAATAAATAATTATGAAATAAACGGAATTGAAACTTATTATACTGAATTTACAAATGAACAAATTAAATATATCCTAAGCTTAACACAAGAAAAAAAATTATATAGAAGTGGTGGAACAGACTACCATGGAAATAATAAAAAGGGTATCGAAATAGGCATTGGAAGAGGAAATCTTAAAATACCATCAGAAATTATAAAAGATTGGTATATTGATTAGAATATTAAATTTTGAGTATACATGCTCGGGATGGAGGATTATATGAATACAGAAAAAATGAAAGCAACGCGTCAAAGTTATGGAGAAAAAATTTGTGAAATGGGAGAATTAAATAATAAAATTGTAGTTTTGGATGCTGATTTAGCAGAAGCAACAAAAACGAGCATATTTGCAAAGCAAATAAAGGATAGGTTTTTTGATATGGGAATTGCTGAGCAAGATTTAATGGGAACAGCAGCTGGACTTGCAAGTTGTGGGCAAATACCATATGTTAGTACTTTTGCAGTATTTGCTACAGGAAGAGCATATGATCAAATTAGGACAAGTATATGCTATCCTAAAATGAATGTAAAAATTTGTGCAACACATGCTGGAGTAACAGTAGGAGAGGATGGAGCGACTCATCAAATGTTAGAGGATATTGGAATGATGAGAGCACTTCCTAATATGATAGTAATTAGTCCATCTGATGATATTCAAACAAGATGGGCGATAGAAGAAATTAGTAAAATTAATTCACCAGTTTACGTAAGATTAGTTCGTACTCCAACTCCTATTATTTATGAAGAAAATCAAAAATTTGAAATAGGAAAAGCTGTTCAAATAGGAAAAGGAACAGATGCAAGTGTTATTGCAACTGGTGTTACAGTTCAAGAAGCTATTAAAGCAAAAGAAAAATTAGAAGAAAGAGGAATATGTATTCGTGTAATTGATATGCATACTATAAAGCCAATAGACAGAGATATTATAATTAAATGTGCTAAAGAAACAAAAAGAATAATTACAATAGAAGATCATAGTATTATTGGGGGACTTGGTTCTGCTGTATGTGAAGTATTATGTGATGAATATCCTAAAAAAGTAAAAAGAATGGGAATAAAAGATAGATTTGGTAAATCAGGAAAAGCAAATGAATTAATGAAATACTTTAAAATAACAAGCGATGATATTGTTGAAGAAATTTGCGGAGATATAAAATAATTATATATGTTAAAATTTTAAATTTTAACAAAAAAATGGAGAATATTTCTAAGGAAGATTTAGACTCCATTTTTTTGTAAATTTTATGTGAAAAACATAAAATGGAGAAAAATAGAGAGAAATTATAAAAAATAGGAGAAATATAAAAAAAAAAGAAGTTTTTTAGTATAAGAAGTCTTGCAATAAACCAATATTATTGTTATTATTAATCTAGGTATATATAGCCATTTGCAAATAAAAAGCATATTAAGGAGTAAAAATGATAGAATTTAGAAATGTAAATAAGATATATGATACAGGAACAAAAGCGGTGATTAATGCTAATTTTAAAATAGATAAAGGAGAATTTGCTTTTCTTGTAGGAACATCAGGTTCTGGAAAATCTACTTTAATCAAATTAATACTTAAAGAAGAAGAACCTACTTCAGGAAATATTATTATTAATGGAAAAGATACTACATTTTTGAAGCAAAATAAAATACCGTTTTTACGTAGAAGTATGGGGGTAGTATTTCAAGACTTTAGATTATTACCAGATAAAACAGTTTATGATAATGTAGCATTTGCTATGTATATTGTAAAAGCTACACCAAGACATATTAGAAGACAGGTACCAATGGTGCTATCTTTAGTTGGACTAAGTGGAAAAGCTAAAATGTATCCAAATGAACTATCAGGTGGAGAGCAACAAAGGGTAGCATTGGCTAGAGCACTAGTAAATAATCCAGCAATGTTAATTGCAGACGAACCTACAGGAAACTTAGATCCAGAGACTGCTTGGGATATTATTAATCTTCTAAATGAAATAAATTTAAGAGGAACAACAGTGGTAGTAGCGACTCACGCAAAAGATATTGTAGATAATATGAAAAAAAGAGTTATCCAAATCGAAAAAGGTAATATAGTAAGAGATAGTAAAAAAGGTGGGTATAATAGTGAGATATAATGTAATTGGATATTTAATTGGTGAAGGTTTTAGGAATGTATTTAAAAATAAAAAATCAACAATAGCATCTATAGTTATTATGTGTATGTCTATGCTTATCTTTGGTATGTTTTTTACAATAGGAGAAAATGTAGATTATATTATGACACATGTAGAAGAAGCTCAAGGAATGCAAGTATTTATTAAGGAAGGAACAAAAGAAGAAAGAGTAAAGCAAATAGGAGAAGAAATAAAGGAAATTCATGGAGTAAATAAAACTAAATATGTTTCTAAGGAAGAAGCTCTAAATCAAGTAAAAGAACAGTGGAAAGATAAATCTGATTTACTTGATGGATATGAAAGTGTATTTCCAGAATCATATGTTGTAACTTTAACAGATTTAAGTTTAAATCAAGAAGTTCAAAACAAAATTATGCAAATTACAGATGTAGAAGAAATTACAAGCAATAAACAAACTATTTCAACTTTAATGAGTATTGCAAAGTGGGTTCGTATTGCAACAGGAATTTTATTACTAATATTGGTAATTATTTCAATATTTATTATAGCTAATACAATTAAACTTACTGTACATGCAAGAAGAAAAGAGATTTCTATTATGAAATATGTTGGAGCAACTAATCGTTTTATAAGAGGACCATTCTTAGTAGAAGGTATAGTAATTGGTATTTTATCTGCTCTAATTTCATTATTAATAGTTGGAATTACATATAATATAATATCAGGAAACTTAATGCAAACGGAAATTATAAAAACAATAGGAATTAACTTATTAAGTTTTTCAGAGATGTTTAGTAGTATTATATTAGTATATTTAATTTTAGGAATTGGAGTTGGAGTTATAGGAAGCTCTATTTCAATGAGAAAATATTTAGATGTATAAAAGGAGAAAAAATAAAATGAAAAAAACATTTTCGATCCTTATAATAATTATCTTAATTTTTGCTTTTATGGACAATGTATTTGCAACAACACAAGAAGAATTAAATAATTTAAATTCGCAAAAAGATCAAGCAAAACAAGAACTAGAAGAAGTACAAACTGAACTTTCAGAAACAATGAAAGAAATAGATAATTTAACACGATCGATTTCTGAAAATAAAGCAGAAATTGCTAAATTAAATGAGCAATTGAATGTATTAAATATAGAAATTACAGAAAAGACAAAACAATTAGAAGAAAAACAAGCTAATTATAATAAGGAAAAAGAATTATTAGAAAAAAGATTAATAACTAATTATAAATCAGGAGGAGCATCTTATTTAGATGTATTATTAAATTCATCAAGTTTATCTAGCTTTATTTCTAACTATTATTATATTTCAAAAATTGCAGAGTCAGATAGAGAGTTGCTAGAGAGAATTGAATCTGAAAAAAATGAAATAGCAGAAACGAAAAATAGTTTAGAAATAAAACAAAAAGAATATAAAGAATCTAAAGTTAACATAGAAAAGATGAATATAATCTTAAAGAATGCTAAGCAAACAAAAGATAACTATGTATCACAATTATCAGAAGATGAAAAAAGCATTCAATCTAAAATTGATGAATATGATGCTGGAATTGCTAACATAGAAGCTGAAATAAGGAGAGCTCAATTACAAAATGTAAATAGTGATTTACATTACGAAGGAGGTATTATGTCTTGGCCACTTCCAGGGTATTCAGGAATATCATCTTCTTTTGGATATAGAATTCATCCTATTACAGGAGTATGGAGAATGCATACTGGTTTAGATATACCTGCACCTGCGGGAACTTCTATTAGAGCTGCAGAAGATGGTGTAGTACAAACGTCAACATATAACAGTAGCTATGGAAATTATTTACTAGTTTATCATGGAGGAACAACATATACATTATATGCTCATTGTAGTGCTTTATATAAATCGGTAGGAGATACAGTAAATAAAGGTGAAATTATAGCTGCAGTTGGAACAACAGGAAGCTCTACAGGAAATCACTTGCATTTTGAAGTAAGACAAAATGGAACATATTTAAATCCATCTAATTTAGAGTATACTAATAAATAATTATGAGAGGAAGAAATAATTTGAAAACAAAATTTTTAATAAATTCTATAATATTTATATTAATAATTAGTTTATATGCTAATACATTTGCAACAACTGTTAATGAATTAAAAACAAAAAAAAGTGAGACACAGGAAGAACTAAAAGAAGTAAAAGAAGAATTATCTGAAGAGATGAAAAAAGTACAAGAAATAAATAGAGCTATTTCAGATAACGAGGACAAATTAGAAGAGCTTAATATTAAGGTATCATCTTTGGAAAATGAAATTGATCAAAAGAAGATACAGATAAATGAAGCTCAAGAAAAATATGAATTAGAACAAGAACACTTAAAGCAAAGGCTAATAGCAAATTATAAGTTTGGAGGAGCATCTTATTTAGATGTATTATTGAATTCATCAGATGTTACTAATTTTATTTCAAATTATTATTATATTTCTAAAATTGCAAAATCAGATAATCAATTATTAGATGAAATTGAAAAAAATAAAATTGAAATAGAAAATTCAAAAAGGCAATTAGAGGAAAAGCAAGAAGAATATAAAGAAGCTAAAAATAGTATAGAACAGGCAACACAAGATTTAAAACGAGATAAAGCTCAAAAAGATGCATATGTATCAAAATTATCAAGTGAACAAAAGTCATTACAAAAACAAATTGATTCATATGATACTGAAATAAAGAAAGTAGAAGAAGAAATAAGACAAGCATCTATTAAAAGTAGTGAGAATACAAGTAGTAGTAATAGTAATAGTAGTAGTAGTAGCAGTTCATTTACTAGTGGAACTATGTTATGGCCATGCCCAAGTTCTCATTATATTTCTTCATATTTTGGCGGTCGTAATACAGGAATACCTGGGGCAAGTACAAATCATAAAGGAATCGATATTGCAGCAAATTCTGGTGCAGCGATAGTTGCAGCTTTAGATGGTACGGTTATTAGTAGTGCATATAGTTCAGCAAGAGGTAATTATTTAATTATAGATCATGGAGGAGGAATTGTTACTTTATATCAGCACGGAAAAGATAATACAAAAACTGTAACTGTAGGACAAAAAGTAGTCAAAGGACAAACAATAATGGGTGTAGGAAAAACAGGAGTTGGTAGTGGAAATCATTTACATTTTGAAGTGTGGAAAAATGGTGTTCCACAAAATCCATTACAATCACAATATTTAGGTAATTATTAAACAATATTTATGTAAAAAAGGTCATAATTATATGACCTTTTTTACATACTTTGTTCACCTGGTAAAAAGTAATCTACAATACCATAAATAAGAGCACCTATAATTGCAGCCATCCAAGAAATTGAATAACCAGCAACAAAGAATTGAGTAACATATAATGTAATGGCAGCTAAAATAAATCCTACAAAACCTTTACCAAATGGACTAGCGTGCAAACCTGTAAATTTTACTATTATATAATCAATTATACTAAGAATCACAGCAGCAATGACAAGAGTCCAAATGTTATTAATAGTAAATCCAGGTGTAAAGAAAGCAGTAATAGCAAGAACAATTGCAGCAGTTACAATTCTACCAATAATTTGCCCTATACTACTTCCACTTGCTGCATGAGTATTGCTTTGATTTTCAGCCATTTTAAACCTCCTATTGCAAAACATTTAGTATGTTTTACATAGTTATATTATTAACTAAAAAAAATATATTATACAAAAAACTAGTATAATATATAAAAAATTGTAAAAAATAAAAAATAACGAATTAAAATGAGGAGGAAATATGTTAATTACTTTTTTTAGAGCTATTATTTTATACATAATTGTATTAATTGTAATGAGGTTAATGGGGAAAAGAGAAATTGGACAACTCCAACCATTTGAATTAGCAATATCAATAATGATTGCAGATTTAGCAACAATTCCAATGACAGCTACAGGAATACCAATATCTAATGGAATTGTGCCTATTTTAGGATTACTACTAATGCATATATTAATTTCTATAATTAATATGAAAAGTATAAGGGCAAGAATGATTATTTGTGGAAAACCATCAATTCTAATTTATAGAGGTAAAATAAAGGAAGAAACATTAAAGCAAGAAAGATTTACTATTAATGAATTACAAGAAAGATTAAGAGGAAATAATGTGTCTAATATTTCTGACGTAGAGTATGCTATATTAGAAACAAGTGGAGATGTAACAATTATTCAAAAGCCTAATAAGCGAAATACAATTCCGGAAGACTTTAATATAAATCCGGAATACGAGGGAATACCATATGATTTGGTTATTGATGGTAAAATTATGGATGATAATTTAAAATTGATTGGCAAAAATTACAATTGGTTAAAAAAGGAAGTAAGTAAATTTGGAATAAAGCCAGAACAAGCGCTATTAGTAACATTAGATGGTAAAGATCAAATTTTTTGCCAAAAAAAAATGAAGGGATGAGAATATGTATAAAGGAATAATAATTATAGTAATAATTATTGTTATTATTGTGTTATTAAATTGTATAACTCAAAATTATACAAAAGAAACTATAGTAATTTTAAAAGAGAATTTAAACAAAATGAGAAGTGATTTTTTAGAAGAGGAAATAAATGAAGATAAAATAAGACAAGATATAGAAAATACTGTTAACGAATGGAATAAAAGATATGAGATATTAGCATACTATATTGAACATGATGAGCTTGAAAAAGTAGAAAATGATTTAACAATGATTAAAAGCAATATTGATGCAAAAGAATATGGAGAAGGTGTAGAACATATAGATTCATGTGTTTTTTTAATAAATCATATAGGAGATAAAGAAGCGGTTAATATAAGAAATATATTTTAAAAAGCAGAAGCAAGGTAAGTTTTTGATAAACTATCTTGCTTCTGTATTTATATATAAAACAAGTAAATACCTAATACTAAATAAGCGTATCTATAGATCATTTTTAGTGTTAAATTATTTTTCCAAGCCTCTATAGATTCTTGAATTGCACAATATTTATCGACAAATCCAATAATGTAGGATTCTTTATATTTTGGTAATTTTATAGTTAATGGCCACATATGTTTTAAAATAATATCTTGTTCTTTATTATTTAATTCAAACATTTTACTAGCATTTTTAAGTGCTTCTTTTGGATGTGTAAATGCATGTAATCCTTTTCTATTAGGTTGTCTGATTCTCCAGTCATATAAAAATAAATCATGTAACATAGCAGCTCGAGACATTGATATGTAATCTAATTTTAATTTTTTACAAATTAAATAGCTGTAATATGCAACGTTTTTACAATGTTCAAAACAATTAGTATTATAATGCTGTTTAAAATTTTGCATTTGTAATACAGTATCATTAGAAACTATATCTTTTATAATTTCATTAAATTCTTTATCTTTAGAACAATTTAACAATTATATCACTCCATTAAATTTAGTATTAATATAATTATATCACATATACGATAAAAAAGCACAAAAATTAAAATATTATTTTTATATTAATCCATATTTCTTCATTTGATATTTCAAATTTTCTTGCTGAAGTTTGGATAATTCAACTAAAGGAAGTCTAGGAGTTCCAAAGTTATATCCCATTATATTAAGAGCAAATTTAACAGGAATCGGGTTCGTTTCTGAGAATAAAGCACGTATTAAAGGAATAGCTTTTAATTGTAACATAGTTGCTGTTTTTAAATTATTATTAAAATAATTATTTGTAATAGAAACAACTTCTTTTGGAGCAATGTTTGATAAAACAGAGATAATTCCTTTTCCTCCAAGAGATAAAATTGGTAATATCATATCATCATTACCACTATAAATATTAAAATTATCATTACATAATGATGCAATATCAGATACAAGAGATATATTTCCACTTGCTTCTTTTATTCCAATAATATTTTTAATTTTGGATAATTGATAACATGATTCAGCAGATAAATTAAATCCTGTACGGCTTGGTACATTATATAAAATTATTGGAATACTAACAGAATTTGCTATTTTTTCATAATGAGAAATAACTCCTGCTTGAGTAGTCTTATTATAATAAGGAGTTACAATTAATAGAGCATCTACTCCGACACAATTCAGCATAATGAGAAAGAGATATTACTTCTTTAGTATTATTACTACCAGTTCCTGCAATTATAGGAACACGTTTATTTACAATATCAGCTGTAAATTTAATTATTGATTTTTTTTCAGCTATAGATAGTGTAGAAGATTCTCCAGTAGTTCCATTTACTACTAATGCATTAATTCCATTACTAATTTGAAATTCAATTAGTTTTTTTAATTCAGGATAATTAATTCCGTTTTCATAAAAAGGTGTAGCAAGTGCGGTAGCACAACCATTAAATAAAGTATTATTCAAATATATCACTTCCTTATGATATATTATATGAGAATTGGTATTAAATATGAAAATAAGAGTAGATAAATAATATAAATTTTATCTACTCTTTAAAAATTAATTATTGAATATAATTTTAATCTTCTTTTTTTGATTTAGATTTAGGACGGTCATCTTTAAGAACTTCTTTAATAGCACCTATACTTCCTAATGCAGAAGTTGCATCAAAAGGAATAAATACTTTGTTTGCTTCACCATCTGCAATAGATTCTAAAGCTTCTAAAGATTTTATTTGTACAAGTTTTTCATCCGGAGAAGCATTTTTCATTGCGCCATAAACTAATTCTATTTCTTTTGCTTTTGCTTCTGCTACTTTTTTTATAGCATCTGCTTCACCGGCAGCACGTCTGATTTTAGACTCTCTATCAGCTTCAGCATCAAGAATAGCAGCTTCTTTTCTACCTTCTGCTATAGTAATGGCAGATTGCTTTTCACCTTCTGCAGTTAAAATTAAAGCTCTTTTATTTCTTTCAGCATTCATTTGTTTTTCCATTGCATCACGAATATCTGCCGGAGGAGTAATATCTTTAATTTCAACCCTATCAACTTTACAGCCCCATTGATCTGTAGATTCATCAAGGATAACTCTTAAACGGTCATTAATCATATCTCTAGAACTAAAGGTCTCATCTAAGTCCATTTTACCTACAATATCACGAATAGTAGTAATTGCTAAATATTCAATACCTTTCTTTAAAGATTGAATTTCATACACTGCTTTTGCAGGATCTGTAATTTTGTAGAAAACAACTGTATCGATTGTTATTGTAACATTATCTTTTGTAATAACTCCTTGAGGTGGTATGTCCATTGTTTGTTGTTTTAAACTAACAACAGAACGAACATGATCAACAAATGGTACAATTATAGTAAGACCTGCATCTGCGATTTTATGATATTTACCAAGTCTTTCAATAATATATACCTCAGATTGTTTAACAACTTTAATTGATTTAAATGCAATAATTAAAATAATAATTAATAGTATAATTAAAACTGGCATATAAAAACCTCCTTTATAATATATGTTTATTTTATTGTAGGTGAAGTAATATGAATTGGTTTAACAACAGCTTTTACACCTTCAATTGATAAAACTTCTATTTCGGTTCCTACCGAAATAATTTCTTCTTCTTTTGTTCTAGCTGACCAAGTTTCAGTACCAATTTTCACTTGACCAGTACCAATAGTTTGATTTATTTCCTGAGTAACGACACCATGTTTTCCAATAATGGAATAGGCATTAGTTGGAATAGTATCTTTTTTTGTAAATTTATTTACAAAAGGTCTTGTAAGAAAAAGTAATAATCCAGAAGATATAACAAATACTGTAGATTGAATTACAATATCGTCAACAAAAAAACTTACTAGCATAGCAAGTAGTGCTCCAATTCCAAACCAAAAAATTAAGAAACTAACGTTTACTATCTCAATGATAAAACAAATTCCAGATACAACTAACCAAAATTGCCACATAATCATTCCTCCTAAAATATTAACAATTAAATTATAGCATATTTTTATAATAAAATAAATATGTTATCGAAAAAAATGGTAATTTTCAGTTACTATATAATGTTTTTTCTAACCATATGTTATAAAATAGTTGATATATAGATATTTAATTAGTTTCTCGGCTCAATACGAAGTTATATCGTTTCTAAAATATAAAGTAATGAGCCTCTCGCTTATCGCGCTTCCTCATTACTTTATATTCAAGAAACGTTTATAACTTCTCCAATCAC
>Ga0256407_10005111_pt1 | contig 21339 bp, 19 predicted proteins | sample RumenRJG_04DNA_FD_193489 | JGI IMG/M metagenome (GOLD analysis project Ga0256407, IMG submission 193489) | Bovine rumen microbial communities from Lethbridge, Alberta, Canada - RJG_04 | ecosystem: Host-associated > Mammals > Digestive system > Stomach > Rumen | place: Canada: Alberta... | reverse complement strand
CAACACGTATCAGAGAAAAAATCGATACTAAAAAATAAGATATTGAAAATATCTTTAAAAAAGTTCAAAGCCATAATCACAATCGGTTATGGCTTTTGTAATAGTATAAACGGAGAGTTTTTATGTCACACATACAATGGTATCCGGGGCATATTGCAAAAGCGGAAAGAAAATTAAAAGAACAATTAAATCTTGTTGACATAATTATTGAAGTTGCAGATGCAAGAATTCCCATAAGTTCTTTATACCCTGATATTGAAAGATTAACTAACGATAAGCCGAGATTATTATTATTAAATAAATCAGATATGGCAGATTTGGAAAAGACAAAATTATTAACAGAAAAAATAAAAAAAGAACGGAATTGTTCAATATTATTAACATCTGCATCTAATTCAAAAGACATAAATAAAATAATAAATAAAGCCGCTGATTTAAGTAAACCTTCTATTTCAAAATTAATACAAAAAGGATTACTTCCAAGACCTGCGAGAGCAATGGTTATTGGTATGCCAAATGTCGGCAAATCAAGTATTATAAACAAACTTATCGGGAAATCCAAAGCAAAAACAGGTGCAAAAGCAGGAATCACAAGGCAACAGCAATGGGTTAGAATAAATCCGAGAATAGATTTGCTGGATACTCCAGGAATAATTCCCGTAAAACAAGTCGAACAATCAATAGCGGAAAAATTAGCATTTGTTGATTCAATAGGTGAAAATTCATACGAGATTGAAAGTGTTGCAGAAGAATTTTTAATACTTATGTTAAATCAATATCCCGAAAGAATAAGAGAAAGATACGGTTTTAACGAAAATGAGGCTATTAATGTTGAAAATATAGCAATTAAGAAAAATCTTTTGATAACGAATTCAAAACCCGATATTTTAAGAGCGGCATCATTGCTGCTGGCAGATTTCAGAGAAGGAAGATTAGGAAAGTTAACTTTAGATGAACCTGTTTAATTTTGATAAAAAATTAAAAGAAAAAAATACGTTTCTAATCGGGACTGATGAAGTCGGGAGAGGTGCGGGAGCAGGTCCCGTTTATGCAGCAGCGGTATGTTTTAAAAATCCTAATAAAAAATTAATTGACAAACTTTCTGAAATTAATGATTCAAAGCAATTAAAGCCCCAACAAAGAGAAGAATTTTACGATATTATTATTGAAAATTCAGTATATGATATCCAATTTTGTAGCGTTGAAGAAATTTCAAGATTAAATATTTTATGGTGTTCTCTTTTGTGTATGAAAAGAGCGTGTGAAAATGTCATTGAAAAAATCGGAAGCGAAAAGACTTTGACAATTGTTGACGGAAACAAACTTATTCCCGATTTTCCAAACGAACAAAAAAGCATAGTAAAAGGTGACGGAAAGTCTGCAACAATAGCAGCAGCAAGTATTCTTGCAAAAGTAAGCCGTGACAGATATATGACAGAATTGTCAGAACAATATCCTCAATACGATTGGGCGTCAAATAAAGGATATATGACAGAAGACCATTTAAAAGCAGTTGATGAATACGGACTTTGCGAACATCATCGGATAAAATATTTTGAAAAGCATTTTGCACAACAATTATCATTATTTTAAAAAAATAATGACGGTTGTAAAACCGCCATCATTTTTAATTTATTAAAAAATAAATTATTTCTAACCTTCTGCAATACCGTCTGTTGAACTTTTTGCACCTTCCATTTCGTCTTTAAGCATCTTCTTAACGACGTCATTTTGTACATCAAGCATTTTAACAACAGTTTCAATGTTCTTAACTTTATTTTCAAGAATAGTATCGGCATTCGCTTGGATTTTTCCTGTTACGTTTTGGTATGCAGAAACAACCGCACTACCTGTGCCCTGCATCAAGTTACCGACAATAGTACCAGCAATACCATAAACACCTGCATAAGGTGAAATTGCCTGCAAGACACCACCCAAACCGGAAATGATACCTGCGGCAGGTATTACGAGGCTGTTTGCGTACCCGTATCCTGATGCAACACCTGTTGCGTATGCGGCAGCATTTATGCCTGCAATTCCTGCGATATCACTCGCTGCGGCAACAGAAGCGGCAGCACCCGTAAAATAACCTGATGAAGAAGAACCGAAACCGTTAATAATTGATGCTGCACCGCTTGGAAATCCGGGGAAAGTTCCAAGTTCACCAATACCGAATGCGGAATTTCCGCCATCAACGGCAGATGTACCGCCTGTCATCGGAGTCCAATATGAAGTACCGGGGATATTAATTGAAGTATTTCCACCCATAACAGACATAAAATTACTCGGAGCAATAAATCTTGCGATATTCCACAACCAACTTCCTGCAGTTCCAAATCCTGCACCGTCTGTTGAAGAACCGCTTACTACGATATCTCGCAATTTATCGTAGGTTTCAAATAATTGCGCTTTAGCATCACCGCTGGCTTTACCATATTTGTTTGAAATTACCAAATAACTGTCATTTTTGTACGACATACCTTCTCCTATTATGCAAATACTTTAAATACTTTTTCTATGTTCTTATCAAGAACTGATTTCAATGCATCCATTTCTGTTGCAAGTGTTTCCTGTTCCGTATCAAGTTGTCTTAATCTCAACTCCAAAGACCTGTCTTCGGATTGAATTTGCTCGGTTTGAGCATTTATTTCCGCCAATTCTTTTTCATATGTAAGTTTATCTGAATTATATTTATTCATAGCATTGTTGTATGCATCATCATCTTTTGCAGTTGTAGATGAAACCGTTAAAGTTGATTCACTTAAAGTAGGGTCAATAATATCCGTAATTCCGCCAGAAGAATCAAAAGTTAACGTACAACCGTCATGGTTTTCTGTTACAGTTGCTGTTTGACTACCCACATAATATCTTTGGATTTCAGAAGATACATCCATAGGAACATGAGAGTCAAACCATTCTTTTTCTAAATAATATGTTGTAGAAGAACTTGAATCCGTATATGTATAATAAGTTCCTTCTGTAGTTGCACCTCTGGCATTATCTATTACGCTGCTTTTAGTTGTTGATGAAGTATCTATTATAGAATTTCTTGAATTAATAGATATAGTATATTGGTTTGCAGTTCCTGAAGATACTATTGTTCCGTTGGTAAAACTTTTATAACCAACATCTGAAGTTTTATCATAACTTACGTTTACATTATATTTGTTTTTATCGGTAGATGAAGTTGACCATGAATTTATTGAATAAGTTGTACCACCTGCACTATAAGAATATGTAGTTTTATAGAAATCTGTAACATTTGGAGGTGTAGGGACATTTAGGCTATATAATTTATGATACAGACCGGCACTTTCATTCGCAAGAACAGTTCTTTGTTGGTTTACCTGTTGTCCTTCAAATTCTATGTTTGTCTTTCTTGCGGTTAATCCCAAATATCTTGCTTGTGTTGCGGCTAAACCCATTAACTCTACGCCTCCGTTTTTATTAAGATTTGTTGTTAACATCTCTTAATCTATTATATTTTCTTACTTTCGGCGGAATTTATAAAATAGTCTTAACCATTCCGCTCGGACAGTTTTACACTCTCTACTGTTTATATAATGATTTTATGTTTTAAATCAATACAAAAAATGATGTATTTTTAACAAAAAAAATTCTCCTCAAAAGGGAGAATTTAAAAAATTATTTGTAAATCTTTATTCAATATGAGGGTTATGCAGAATCAAACCGTACATGATACTGTCTGAAATTGCCATATACGAGGCTTCTATAATATCCTCGCTAACACCTACCGTATCCCACTTATTTATACCATCTGTTGTTTCAACGGTTACTCTTACTTTTGCGGCAGTTCCGTCTTTACTGTCAAGAATACGAACTTTAAAGTCGCACAGTTTATATTTAAGAATTTCAGGATAAAATTCAACAAGTGCTTTTCTTAGAGCAGAGTCAAGTGCATTTACGGGACCTTCACCCTCCGAAACAGTATGAATATTATGCTCATCAATCTTTACTTTAACAGATGCCTCAGTAATAATATTTTGATTATTTTGACCGAGATATGTATCTCCGATTACCCTAAATCCGGATATCTTATAAAAATCCGGCAAATTACCGAGAGTATCACGAATTAAAAGTTCAAAAGAACCTTCCGCACCCTCAAAAGCAAAACCTTTCCATTCGAGTTTTTTAATTCGTTCAATGATTTTTGGAATATCGGAATCTTTAATATCTTTCACTATTCTCAAATTTTGAAGTTTTTCCTTTAAAGATGCTGCTCCTGCTTGGTCTGAGATAAGAATTTTTCTTCTGTTTCCAACAGAATCAGGTGAAACGTGTTCATATGTTTTAGAATTTTTTCTGACACCGCTTGCGTGAATACCTGCTTTGTGAGCAAAAGCACTGCTTCCAATGTAAGGCGCATTTGACGGCACCGACACATTTGATATTTCCGCAATTGAATTTGAAATATATGTAAGTTTTGAAATATTATCCCCGATTACATCATAACCTTTTTTGAGTTGCAAAGCAGGAATAATAGAACAAAGATTTGCATTTCCGCATCTTTCACCATATCCGTTTATTGTTCCTTGAATTTGAATAGCACCCGAATCAACTGCGGCTATTGAATTTGCAACTGCCATATCTCCGTCATTGTGAGCATGAATTCCCAATACCGCATCGGGAAGATATTGTTTTACTTTTGCTATAATTTCTGAAATTTCATAGTTTAAGGAGCCGCCATTTGTATCACAAAGTATAATTCTTTCTGCCCCTGCCTTATATGCTGTTTTGATTGTTTCTAAAGCGTATGAAGAATTGTTTTTATACCCGTCAAAAAAGTGTTCGGCATCAAAAAATACTTTTCTCCCCTCGGATTTTAGGTACTCGATACTTTCTGAAATCATTGCAAGATTTTCATCTAAAGTAGTACAAAGAGCGTGTTCAACGTGGAAATCCCAAGTCTTTCCAAATATCGTTATTATTTCGGTTTCTGCTTTTAACAACATTGAAAGAATTGAATCATTTTTTACGTTTGAATTAGGCTTTCTTGTACAACCAAAGGCAGTAAGCTTTGCTGTTTTAAGATTTAAAGATTTAACTTCATTAAAGACTTCCTCGTCTTTAGGGTTTGCCCCAGGCCATCCTGCTTCAATGTATTCAACACCAAGTTCATCAAGAAGTTTAATTATCTTGATTTTATCTGAAGTCGAAAAATTTATACCCTCAGATTGCGCACCGTCTCTTAATGTTGTATCGTAAATTTCAATTTTCATACTTATTCCTTATGTGGATATTAGCATAAAAGTTTTGATTTTTGTATTTTTATTCTTATGATTTTTTAAGCCAATTTAAACAATCATTTAAAAATTTTTCTTGATTTTCAATATATATATCTTCAGCATGTTTTGATTTTTCGTATATTATTATGTCTTTAGGTTCTTTTGCTTTTTCAAAAAGTTGTTCTGCGTGCCACAAATATATTATAGGATCTTTTCCGCCTGCAATAATTAAAACTGGAGATGGCGAGATTTTATCAATGACGTCAATCGGTTTTATTTTTTTCAGCCAAAATTTGCCCGGAGTAATATTTATCCAAGTGCCTAATTCAAACTTTTTCAAAGTCGGAATATATGCGTTTTTATTCCATACGTGGTTTTCAATTCTGTTAAAATCAACAGGCGGAGATACTAAAATCAATTTATCCGCATTATGATACTTATATTGAGTAATTATAGCCGTTGCACTCCCGAGAGAAAAACCAATAACATACACTTTTTTATGTCCTTTTCGGGCAAAATTTATTACTGTATTTAAGTCATCATATTCCCTGCTCGTAAAAGTAAACTTTCCTCCGCTCGAACAATGCCCTCTAAAACTCATTGTTATAACATCAAAATGTTTGGAAAATTCATAAGCCATTTTCTGAAAAGGTATTGAATCTTTGCACATGAACCACCCCGGGGCAATAATTAAAACCTCTTCACGATTTGAAGTTATTTCATTTATTTTAATTTTTGTCCCGTCGTAAGTTGTAAGATTTTTTTCTAAAACACTTATTTTAGGATTTATTCTTCCGTAAATATAAATCCCTACTATTAATAAAATAAAAATTATTAAACTAATCAGTAACTTTTTTTTCATAATTTTTAATTTTTCTGTATTTATTCACAACCATAGTATATTCTAAAATAGCAGTTACAAAAAGAGATATAGTCAAACCAATCCAAAAACCTTTTAACGATAAATGATGATTATACGCAAGATAAAAGCCAATAGGCATTCCTATAAGCCAATAACTTGAAAAAGCACAAATTGTTAATTCTTTAGTCATTTTTAAGCCTTTTAAAATTCCGCCTAAAGATATCTGAACTCCGTCCGCCAATTCAAAAACAGCCAAAAGTGTTACTATCGGAACAGCAACCTTAACTATATCAATATTTTTAGTAAATATACCGATTATAAATTCCGGAAAAGAAAAATACAATATAGAGCAAATCATAACAAAAACAAAAGATAACATAACTCCTGCTCTTCCAAAATTTTTTATTTCGGTAAAATTGTTTGCTCCGTTGAAATAACCGACTTTTATGGCTATTGCAGATGAAATTGCAAAAGGTATCATAAATGTCGTATCAATTATAGTTAAAATAAGGTTATTCGCACCTGCAAGTATTCCCGATTCAAGCCCTACAATGAAAGTAATTATATTAAAGCCCAATACTTCAAGTAACAAACCCGCCCCGATAGGAAATCCCGTTTTCAGAACCTGTTTTGAATACTCAAACGATAAGTCCTGTTTTCTTGATTGTTCAAAGATTACATTTCTTGTATATATCACAAGAACTATACCTAAAAGCATTCTGACAATTAAAGTAGCAATAGAAATACCCGTAATTCCAAGTGAAGGTATAAATCTAAATCCGAACACAAGAACGAAATTTAAAACCAAATTTACAAAAACCATTGCAATCAAAAAAACATTAGGAAAGAATACAATTTCGTGTGCCTGCAGAAATTCCTTAATCGACTGATAAAGATAAATTCCAAAGACAGAAAAAGAAGTAATATACATATATTCTTGAATAAGAGGTACAAGCCTTTCTTCAAAGCCCATAAGAGGCAAAAAATAAGTTATGATAAGAGAAATAATAACACTTATAAGAGCAAGAATTTGAGATAAAATTATTCCCGATAAAAAATATTTTTTTGTTCTTTGTCTTTCTCCTCTGTAATTTGAAAGAATGATTGAAATACCGTTTAAAAGACCTAATCCGACAAGCATAATAACAAAAAGTATCGAGTTCGCTATGGCAATTGAAGATAATGTATCTACGGAATGTTTTGCTGCAACAAAAACATCAGTTGCACCAATAAGGACATGTCCTAAATTACCTACAATAATCGGAGATGCAATAGAAATTATTTCTTTAAAATATTTTGTATATTTAAACATTTAGATTTTATATTTTGCAAAAATTCCGAAACTTTCGTTTTTACGGTTTGCAACAAACTATCTTTATTGACAATTTTTTGCTCTTCTTTAGGGGCTTCATTATTTTCTTTTTCAATCAGTGCTTTATATCGGTATGGTATAAAATCATAATTAGGGAAATCTTTTTCATTTTCAATAAAATATCTTGCAGAATTATATAAAATAACTTGCAAATTCAATTCTTCGGCACGTTTCAAAATATGATTCAAAACATCTCTTCCATGTTGAGGAAATGCTGCTTTTTCTCTTTGTAATTTAAACCATTCGTGTTCAATATCAATTACAATAGACCTTGCACCCGATTCGGCAGTTACGATAATCCATTTTTCCGCTTCTTCAATATTATCGTTAATATTTGGCATTAATATAAATTTTGCCGCAACAAGAGGTTTATTTTCGGGATTTTCCGCTTCAACGTATAATTTCAAGTTTTCAACAACTTTATTGTATGCATTTATGCCTTTTATTGTTTTAAAAGTATCCGGAGTTCCCGAATCAAGAGATACAACAACATCAACAACACCTTTATTTATACCTCTTGCAAGAGCAGGAGAATATTTAATACCCGAAGTATGTATAATAATTTTTTCGACACCGTTATCAATAAGACAATTTATCAAATCTTCAAATTCATCTAATATTGTCGGTTCACCGCCTGCAAAAGTAATTTCTCCACCGGGTCTGAAAAGTTTTTTTTCAAACATGTCTTTTATAATAGGCAAAACATTGTAATATCTGGATTGATTGTAATATTGTTTATCAACTTCCGTAAAGCAATATATACAATTACAATTACAATGTGTCCAATGGTTGAAATGCAAATAAGTAAAGTAATGTTCTTCTTCATGCCATTCATTTTCAGAAAGATTAAAACAACCTTCACATTTTGGATTGATAATACCTGCTTTATTTTCTTCAATAAAGTTTCTTTTTAATTCAAAAAGTTCGTCCCAATCCATCGGCTCACCATTATACGGTTTTTTAACAAATAAATTGCCGCCACCGATGTGACATCTGAGACAACACATTTCCAAATGTCCGGGCTCAAAATTTAATCCGTGTGCAATCCAATGGCAACTCGTAAATTTCATCACAAGCCCTTTTCTTTACGTTCTGCGAGCATATGCGCAGCACGTTCATATTCGCCATACATTAACCCTTTGCTTACAGCCGTTTCACGGGTATAATCAAAAAGTTTATATATGTATTGAGGAACAGAATCTCTTCTTGAGTAGAACCATTGAGATTCTATCTCTTGAAGCATATATCCCACACCTTCTTGAAGGCATTTATCTATGAATTTATTAATTTCATCTTTTGTATCGTTAACGCCTGGCACTACAATATATTTTACTTTTACCAAATCGGGACAAGCCTGAACTCTTGCATATTCTGCTATATTTTTCCAAACTTTATCGTAAGTTCTTACTTCTTTGATTCTAGCATGCATTTCGGGAGTACCTGCATCAACAGAGACAATAACGTCTGCTTTACCGATTTCTAATCCTTTTGCTATTGTCGGAGAAAAATCCATACAACCCGAATGTATTCTTACAAAATAATTATGGTCTAAAAATATTTGCATACATTCTTCAAATTCATCTAACAATGCAACTTCTCCGCCACCGAAACTGACGTCGCCATTTTCCATGAGCATACCCTTTTCGACCATTTCTTTTAATATCGGAAGAAAATTGTATGTAAATCTTGTATTATAAAATGATTTTCTATTATGCGTATGACAATAAATACAATTACAGTTACAATGTGTCCAATAATCTAAATTAAAGAAGTTAAATCTGTCTGATTCATCTTCCCATTCATCTTCGACAAGATAAATACAACCTTCACACTTGTGATAAGTTTGACCGCTTTTATGCAAATCTTTTATTTCATGTTTAAAAGCAAAAAATTTATCCCAATCAATCGGTTCACCGTGATAATCTTCTATTACCCTTGTATCACCGCCGCCTTTTGCACTGTATTGGCAACATAATTTGATTGAATCTATGTCAAAATTAATTCCATGTTCAATTTGTTTGCAACTTCTGTATCTCAATGTCCGTATTCCGTTCTATGTATATTCATATCATTTGCTCTGTCATACAACTCACACCTTATCATATTCAATTCTCTTGCTTTGTTTCTACCCCAATCCAAGAGTTCATATAAGTGTGAGGGTACTTCATGTTTATGCATCAAGTACCAACCGCCTTCCACATCAAGAATAATCCATCTTATTCCTGCATCAACGGTTAAATCAAACCATTTTTGAAGTTCTTCCTGCGTATCATTAACACCCGGAATGATTATATATTTTGTTCTTGCAAGCCCTTTATTTTCTCTTTGAGCCGCTGCATATTTTCGTACATTTTCCCATACTTTGTCAAATGTTTTTACATTTTTAATTTTATAATAAGTTTCAGGAGTTCCGGAATCAACTGATACAACGACACTAAGAACTCCTTTTGAAATTCCTCTTTCCATAGCAGGAGAATATTTGATACCTGATGAATGAACTCTTATATTATCTGCTCCTGCATCAATAAATAAATTAACCATAGGTTCAAATTCATCGAGAATAGCAGGCTCTCCACCGCCAAAACCTATTTCACCACCCGAACGAAATTGACCTCTTCTAACAAGTTCTTTCATTTGTTCGTACATATTATAATTCGGTCTTTTGGCAAATTCCACAAAATCTTCCGCCGTAAAACAATAATTACATTTACAATTACATCTTGTCCAATGATTGAAAACCATATAATCTATATAATCTTCATCATCCCAATCACGTTCCTTTAAAAAAAAGCAGCCTTTACAACGTTCAAGAGTTATTCCTTTTTTGTTTAATTCACGCATTTCTCGTTTTTCAGCAAAAAATTTATCCCAATCTATCGTTTCACCATTATAATTCGGAATAAGAATTTGCCTTCCACCGCCTTCATGCGTATTGAAACAACACATTTTAATATCCTCGTAATCGGCATTAAAACCATGTTGTATATATTCGCAACTAAGATATTTATGCTTTTTCTTGTTGCTTTGAAATAATTCTTTAATTGTTGCAAATTCCATCATCATAAAGTTGGTATCGCCTTATTCCATTAAAGAACATGATATTACTAATTTATTTTTTATACAAGAAAATACAAATATATTTAACTTTATTTTTTATGTTTGTTAACAATAATCATTTTTACGATAGAATATATTGTCGAGGTGTAAAATGATTGATAATAAAAAATTAATTGATAAAATTAACTGTTTAAAAAAAGAAAAAAACGCAATAGTTTTAGCACACTGTTACCAAAGGATAGAAATTGACGAAATTGCAGATTTTGTCGGAGATTCTTTACAATTAAGCAGACTTGCTGCTGATACAGATGCAGATATTATTGTTTTTGCAGGCGTATATTTTATGGCGGAAACGGCAAAAATTTTATCTCCGAATAAAAAAGTTTTAATTCCAAGAATTGAAGCAGGCTGCCGTATGGCAGATATGGTTGATTTAGCTCAAATTAAAGAATTCAAATCATTATATCCAGATATTCCTCTCGTTTGTTATGTTAATTCTTCGGCAGAAGTTAAGTCCGAGGCGGATATATGCTGCACAAGTGCAAACGCAGTAAAAGTTGTTAAATCCCTTAATTGTAATAAAGTTTTATTTGCACCCGATAAATATTTGGGAACTTATGTAGCAAGTCAATTAGAAAATGTTGAAGTAATAACCTATCCGGGATACTGCCCGACACATATTTCAATAACCGTTGAAGATGTTGAACAAATGAGAAATAATTACCCTGATGCAAAAGTTCTTGTACATCCGGAATGTAATCAAAACATTGTTAAAATGGCTGATTTTACAGGCTCTACAACTGCAATTATGAAATATGCAAAAGAATCCGAAAGCAAAGAATTTATTATCGTAACAGAAGTTGGTGTGACAGAAAGACTTACAAGAGATTTTAAAGACAAAAAATTCTACAATGTTTCAAAAAGGAATATTTGTCCTAATATGAAATTAAATACCCTTCAAGACATTTATGATGTGCTTGAAAAAGAAACAAATGAAGTAATTGTTGATGAAGAAGTCGCTAAAAAAGCAAGAAACTCTATTGAACGAATGATTGAAGTCGTTTAGTAATAATTATCTTTGTCTATGTACAGAGGATAAAAGTTTATCAATATCATCAATATCAATCTTATTTATATTTCCCGAAATGTCTGTAATACTTTTCGATATAACATTAGCGCCAACTTGAAGAGCAATGGCAGTTCCATCAAGACTTACATTTTCCATGTTTTCTGAAATTAAAATATTCTTACTCGGCATAAGAAGTCTTATTATTGAAATTACTTTTTTAATTTTTTCAATATTTACAATATTTTCATCTTTTAACGGCGTATCTTCATAAGGAACAAAAGGTATAACTTCAATACAATCAATATCTAAATTTTTTAAATACAAAATATCGTCAGCCAAAGAAGAATACGTTTGATTAGGGAACCCGACCAAAATACCCGAACCTGTTTTTATACCAATTTTTTTCAAAAATCTTATTGCGGATTTTTTCCCCATAAGAGTTGCATCGGGGTGAAGTTCTTCAAACAAAGTAAAACTTGAGGTCATTATGTTTACATTTATCTGCTCCGCACCCTCATCTCTCAGTTTTCTGTATTCAGCCTCATTTTTTTCTCCCAAAGACGGAATTGCATTAATATTGTATATTTTTAATCTGCCAATAATTTCTGATATTGAATCGACCGAAACAGCAGTTGTATCACCCGACTGAATAATTATATTTTTAATGCCTGTTTTTGAAAAATTTTTAATAACGGTTACTGCATCTTCAGTAGAAAAAGTAAATCTTTGTTTTGTATTATCTTTTCTGTCTCTGCAATATAAACAATTTTGAGAACAAATGTTTGTTATTTGAAAAAGCCCATAAATTTTTACTAAATCACCGATAAATTGTTGTCTTGTTTCATCAGCCTTTTGAAACAGATAATCACAATTATTTTCCGACAAAATATCGCAAATTTCCTGATTTGTCAGTTCATGAACGCTAAAGGCTTTGTCAATGATATTATTCATACAACGAATAATCACATGAACATTATTTCTTTGCAATACTTAAAATCAAAGAACCTTCAGCATTTAGTAAAAAAGCATAAGTTGAATATATCTTTAATTTTTATATAATTAACTTAGAGAGGGATTTATATGACTAAGAAAAATATATGTGTTTACTGTTCATCAAGTAACTATTTAGATGAAAAATTTTATATTGCTGCCTACGAACTCGGAGAAAAAATGGCACTTTCAGGATACAACCTTGTTTATGGCGGTACAACCGTCGGAACTATGGGAAAAGTTGCAGAAGGAGTTTTGAAAAACGGCGGTGAAGTAATCGGCGTTATTCCTCACAGAATAGAAAAAATGGGGCTCAGCCACCCGAACGCATCAAAAGTCATAGTTACAAAAGATATGAGAGATAGAAAAGCAAAAATGGAAGAACTTGCAGACATGTTTATTGCTCTTCCCGGAAGTTTCGGAACTCTTGAAGAAATATCCGAAATTATTGTGGGAAAACAACTTTCATACCACAATAAAGCGATTGTATTTCTAAATGTAGATAATTTTTATCAACCGTTATTTGAAATGTTTGAGAAATACTACAAATTAGGCTTTGCAAAAGAAGCAAACAGGGAACTTTACTTTATTGCAAACAACACAGACGAAGCTATTAATTATTTAAACAAATATCAGCCCAAAGAATTTGTTTTTAAATATTAAAGCTATTCAAACTTAGGTTTGCCCTTTATAACGTCACCGTTAGCATCTACTTTTTCCAATACGATAAAGCCGTTTGCAGGAATATTCAAATCAACACTTCTGCTTGAATTATATGTCATATTGTTTTGACATTCACCTGTTCCGCCGAATTCTTTATCGTTAGAATTTATTGTTTCTTTCCAATCACCAACGTTTAACAAAGCCATAGAATCATTTACGTGATAGCCATTCAAAGGTTTGTCACCGAAATTGTACAATGCAACGACTTCATTTCCATCCATATCAAATCTCTTAATAGCAATAAGTTTACTATATTCATCAACAAGCGGAGTCATAGCATCTAATTTATCTATCGGGTGAACGTCTTGAAGTGCAGGGTTTCTTTTTACCAAGTCACTCATTGCTTGAGAAAGCTTATGTATTCCGTCTATTGTATGGTGTTCGGGATCAATTTTTGAATCTTGAATAGCCTTGTCAAATTCATAACCTTTTTGCAATTCCAATTGTTTTTCTTCTGTCGATTGTGATCTAGCAAATCTAAAAGGATTTATTTCACCGTAAGCATCACCTTGGAATATCATCTTAGAGCCGGGAACCATAAATAATAAACCGATTGCTTCTTTATGCTTATTTTTTGCATATTCGATTTTGTCTGCGAACTGTTCTTTTGAAATTCCTGTTAAACCGTTCTTTTTGGTAATTTCATCAAACTTTTTATCCCAATTTTGTCTGTCGAATTCATAACTTTCAAAAAGATCATGAATTGTATCTAATCCTCTTATCAGTTTTTGAGAAGGATTTTCACCTTCTTTAGGCAAGAGGTGAGAATTGATATCCAAATCTTTGTGAATAATCTTAGTCATCAATCTTGAACCCGAATCGTTACCGATTTCGTCATGACTCATGAAATATTTTGTACCGCCGATATCTTTTATGTTATCGGCAAGAGTTCTTATTGACGGGTGAAACCCCATAACTTCTTTGTTCAATAAAATAGACTCAACTGCATGCGAGAACGCAAAATCCCAATGTTCGTTTCCGCCTATATTATACAAGGAAACCGCATTTGCCTCTGTTTTTGAAATGGCATCAAGGTGAGCGGACAAATCTTCGTATGGAAGCTCTTCTTGTGTTAAATCTCTTGTTAAACCGTCTGAGGTTCTGTGATCTTCCCAATGTATAACCGTGTGTGGGAAGTGATATCTGACTTCTTGAGCAACCTGCTTCATTGAGAAATTAGATTGCATTTCAGGTGTTTGGTCTGCTCTAATGAAGTCGATATGATAATTATCAACCCAATTCATAGGCATGTTAACAACATAATCTCTGACCTTTGAACGAATTGCAGGGTCTTGAGCTTCTAAATTAAATTTGCTACCACCCCATTTACCTTCGGATTCATAGGGTCCAAATTCAGAAAGATTATTTCCTGATAACTTTTGACCATCTTGTTTTGAAAGACCAAGTTCCTTAGCATCATCATCTGTCGGACCATCTTTAAATATGTGGCTCGGAACCCAATCCATACCAACGTTGAGATTTTTAGAGTGGGCATAGTTGATGAATGCTTTTAAAGAATTATTTCTTGAAACTGCATCTTTTTTACCTTCATCACTTGCAACACCTCTCGAAACAGCATATTTATCAACACCGTCATAGCCCCAGTTTTCGCCATAAGTGCCTTCAACAGGCATTAAAAGGATACCGTTAAATATACCGTCTTCGGCAATTTTATCAATTTCAGCCATTGCCGCTTCAAGAGAACCTTCTTCGGTAAATGTCGGAATATTAATTTGTCTTACAATTAAGTTAGATGGTTTTTGAAGAGGTTTACCATCCGCTCCTGTTGCGGACAAACCTGCTTTTTGAAGTAAATCTTTAGGTTGTCTTGCTAAATCCGAAACTCTTGCGGAATTTTTACCTGCAACCCAATCATCATCAGTCCATTTAAATTCTTTTTCATCATAAATTTGTGACCAACTAAAAATATGTGTTTGTGCTTTTGAAACAGGGTCTTTTGTTTGAGAAATTACATTTCCGTCTTTATCTTGAAGTATGTATCTGTACATGCCGGAAGAATACGGAATATCTGATTGACCTTGGAATACACCGTTTTTATCTGCTTTTAATGAAATAAAAGTAGATTTTCCGTCGTTTGAATCAGCATCGACATGCCAATCGCCGGCCCATTCATCTTTTATATGATGAGCTTGTCTTTGTTCATCAGTAAGAGATACTGTATCTTGAGGGTTTCTTACTTCTACAACTACTTTTGCTGCATTAGGAGCCCAAACCTTAAAACCTACACTTTGAGAGCCGTCATCGTTAGTGTTTTCAACAGTTGCACCCCAACTTCTGTGTTCTTCAATTTTCTTACCGAAAGAAATCTGCTTAGGAATTGAATATGCTCTTAAACTTTGAGCAGCTTCTTTACTTGCAACGTGTTTGTCATTTGAAATAACATCAACTTGTTCATCTTTTTTCTTAACAGATGAATTATAGGAAATATTTTCCGTATTTACCCTTTTATGTGCATCAATTTTCAAAATAAAACTCCTACAAAATGGCTCTGTATTGATAATAACCGTAAAAAAAAATTTTTGCTATTTTTGATTTGGTTTGTAAATAAAGTGTTACTTATTTTTTTGAATAATTTCAACTTCATTTCCATCAGGGTCAAGCACAAATGCAATGGTGCTGCTGACTGCGTCAAGTTGAAAGGGTTCATACAACCATTTATAGCCCATTTCTTTCAATTTTGATTCCGATTTTTCCATGCTTTCCGTACCAAATGCAATATGACCGAAGGCATTTCCGTTTTTATAACCTTCCTCGGGAATTTCAAAATTATCCGTAAGTTCTAATTGAACATGCCCGCTGTCTTTATTACCCAAAAAATACAATTTGCAATCTTCAAGTTCTTTTATCGATTGAATTTCAAGCCCTAAAAAATCACAATAAAATTTTAAAGAGTCACGAATATTTTTAACTCTCAACATTGTATGAAGAAATTTCATAATTACTCCTTTTTATTTAACAACAGATTTTAATTTCAAATAAAAATGGGGGATTTACCCCCATTCCATTTATAATTATAAACTAAAACTTGCTAGGTGCGACACCGTTTTTCCAATTTTCCTCAATTTTTTCCAAAGACAAACCTTTTGTTTCCGGAACGAATAAAAGAATAAATATTACCGAAATTATACAAACAACTCCGAATGCGGAGAAAGTTTTGCCGATTCCGAAAGATTGCGTCATAACAGGATAAATTGCATTAATTATGATATTGAAAATAAAGTTTGCAGCAACAGGGAACGTCATTAGAACACCTTTTGCTTCGAGAGGAAATATTTCCGAAACCAAAATCCAAGCAACAGGTCCTAATGAATATGCGAATGAACATATAAATCCGATTATAGAAAGAACTGCTAGCCATTTTGACCAATCGCCCAATGATGCAGAATACATGTTTGTAAATGCAAACAAGAACATGCTCAATCCCATAATAACGGCACCTGAAAGAAGAAGAGGTTTTCTTCCCGCTCTGTCGCTTAAATACATTGCAACAAATGTCATTAAGAAGTTTACCAAACCGATTACAACAGTTATTTTCATTGCTGCGGAAGGATCGTCAAATCCCGCACTTTGGAATATTTTCGGTGCATAACAAATAATTACGTTAATACCTGTACAAATTTGAGCGAACATTATACCGATTGCAACAAACAACGGCATTAGCATCCATTTTTTAATACCTGCTTTTGTATTTGATGTGTTTTGATTAATTGAAGTTTTGATTTCAGACAGTTGTTTTTCAACTTCATCAGCACTTTCTATTTTTGAGAAAACATTTCTTGCTTCTTCTTCTTTACCCTTTAACATAAGCCATCTTGGAGATTCCAAAAGGAATGCATACAAAACAATAAGTATAATTGCAGGAACTGCACCCGTTAAGAACATTGCTCTCCAATTTGCGGAAGAGGAGAATATAAAGCCCACCAAATATGAACCTAAAATACCGATAGTGAATGATAATTGGTATAATGAAGCAAAAAGACCTCTCGATTTTTGAGGTGAAATTTCTGATAAATACATCGGAACAATAGCGTTTGCAACACCACATGCAAAACCGTTTATTATTCTTGAACCTATGAGCATATTGATATCAACTGCATTGGAACAGCAAATACAACCTATCAAATATACCAAACCGATTAATCCCAACAGTTTTTTTCTACCGATTTTATCTGCAAGAAAACCGTTGAGAAAGGCACCGAAAAAGCACCCTACCATTACTATGGCAACCAAATACCCTTGTAATTTTGCACTCAAATTCCATTCATCAATAATGAAAAGTTGAGCACCTGAGATAATTCCCATTTCGTATCCTGCAATCAGCCCGCCAAAAGAACCTGCAATTGCAATGATAATCAAATTAATTAAACTTTTCTTATCCATAATTTTTCCTTTTCTTTTGTTAATGATTATAATTTGAAAAATATTTTTTATTGACAAAATCAGAACATATTTTTTAGTTATTTTACAAAATTTTATATAAAACAGACTTTTAAATTAAACTCTATTATATTTGCATAAGGGTTTTTTACTGGTATAATCACGCTATGAGTAAAAAAACAATATCCGTAAACAGAAAAGCATTTCACGATTTTCACATATTCGATAAATATACGGCTGGAATTGTTCTTACGGGAACGGAAATTAAATCCGTAAGAAAGGGTTCCGTCAATTTAAAAGACAGTTTCGCCAAAATCGAAGACGGTGAAATTTGGTTGTACGGTTGCCATATTAGCCATTATGAACAAGGTAACAGATACAATCACGACCCCGACCGAAAAAGAAAACTTCTTTTAAACAAAAAAGAAATAGAAAAAATGCTCGAAAAAATCAAAAAAGAAGGTTACGCAATAATTCCTATCGAATTATTTTTGAGTGATTGCGGATTTGCAAAGTTAGAAATTGCTTTAGCAAAAGGTAAAAAACTCTACGATAAACGTGAAGATTTAGCAAAAAAAAGCCAAAACAGGGATATTCAAAGAGCCGTCAAAAACGGCTAATCGATAATTGTTCCGCCGAACAAATCAATTATCATTCTTGAAGTATCGGAAATATCCGAATAATCGTCATTTCTTTTTCTTTGATTTATTTTTTCTTCGATTTGTTCCGTTATTTCTTCTTTTTCTTCAGAAATATCATGAGTTTTTTCGACTGTTTTTTCTGTAATTGTTTCTTTTGGTATAACAACTTTTGAAGTTGGAGCAACAATTGTTTCAACTTTTTTTACTTCGGGTTGTTTTTCTTCTTCAATTATTTTTTTTTTGAAAGAATCACCTTTTACAATCTTTATGACAATATCCCCGACTCCGAAATATGAAGTAGCGGCATTTTTCAAAGGTATCTTTTTAGAATCGTCCTCAGCCTGCTTAACAGCCATTTCGTTTGCAAAAGAAATAACTATTTTTTCTTTTGTGACTTCGACAGGCCTTGCGAGATTTGAGAAAAACATTCCCGCAGGCGCTTTTTCTTTTACAACGGCTTTTATAATATTTTTCCAATCGTCATCACTTGAACCGTTTGAAGCAGGTACGTTTTTTTCTTCCTTTTGAACAGGAATTTCAGCAGGAACAACTGTTTCTTCTTCAATAAATGATTCGATTTCTTCTTTTGGAACAGGTGGTTTGGCTGGTTCAACAACCGGTATTTGCTTTTGAGAAACCGAAATATTTCCTGAATTAATCTTTTCTTCAAGAATTTTAATTCTTTCCATCAATTCCGCAACCGTAGAAATTTTGGGAGTTCCTGCAAGTTCTATAAGGCACAATTCAGCCCACATATACTTGTTATTTGATTCTTTGAGTTTTGAAAAATGATATGTAATTCTGTCAATGTAATAAATTAAGGTTTGAGAATCGATATTTTCTGCCTGTTTTGATATTTTCTCATATATTTCTTCATTGATTTTTGTTGAAGACAAAATAAAATTCTTATCGGAACACGATTTTAAAATCAACATATCCCTGAAATACTGAATTAATGCGGTTAAAATACGAGAAGGCTCGTTTCCTCTGTCATGGATAGAATTTAATAACTGCAATACTTGTGAGCAATCTGATTTTAATATATTATCCGCAATTTCAAAAACAGAATCGTAGGAAATTTGGCCTAAAATTTCGTTAACATCATCAACAGAAATATTTTTATCTTGACCGAGAACGCTTAATTGGTCTAAAAGAGCAACTGCATCTCTCATTCCGCCTGCAGCATTTTTTGCTATCGCAAGAAGTGCATTGTTGTCAATTTTAATTTTTTCTGACTTGGCAATAAATTCAAGTCTTTTTACAATATCAGCCGTTGTAATTCTTCTGAAATCATATCTCTGACATCTTGAAACAATCGTTTCCAAAACCTTGTGAGATTCTGTCGTTGCAAGAATAAAAATAACATTTTCGGGAGGTTCTTCAAGGGTTTTCAACAAAGTATTTGAAGCCTCTGTTGTGAGCATATGGACTTCGTCTATTATGTATATTTTGTATTTTCCGTGGAGCGGTGCATATTGAACTTTTTCAAGAATATTTCTTGCATCTTCAACGGAGCGGTTACTTGCGGCGTCTATTTCTATCACATCTACGGGTGTTGAATTAATGACATCAAGACACCCCGGACACTTTCCGCATGGCTTAACGGTAGGGCCGTTTTCACAATTTAAAGATTTTGCAAAAATTCTTGCAGACGAAGTTTTACCCGTTCCTCTGGGACCGCAAAACAAATAAGCATGCATAATCCTACCGGATTCAATTGCATTAGACAATGCCTTAACGGTACTTTCCTGACCTGTAATATCAGCAAAAACCATCGGACGATATTTTGTATAAAGCGGTATGTACTTATTACTCAATAATTTGCACCAAAAAATATAAAGTGTTACTATCGGTATTATAAACAAAAAGAAAGAAAAAATCAGAATTATGAATTTAATTAAACCTAAAAAATTACAAAAGGGAGATACAATAGGACTTATCTCGATTTCAGGAAATACGCAAGAACTTCAAAACATCGAAAGAGCAAAAAAGTATTTTGAAGATAAGGGCTTTAATGTTGTTGTTTCCGAAAACACATATAAATCATTCAGATATTACGCAGGTGACGATAATGAACGTGCTAATACATTTAACGAATTTATAAAAAATAAAGACATTGATGCAATTGTTTGTACACGAGGCGGATACGGAGTTTTAAGAATAATTGATAAAATCGATTATGATGCGGCTAGAAAAAATCCAAAAATAATTTGCGGATATTCTGATATTTCCGTGCTTCTTTTAATGCTTTATAAAAAATCAGATATTTTAACATTTCATGGTCCAATGGCAGACGGCGACTTTGGAAAGGAACAAGTTTCTAAAATAACTGAAGATTACTTTTTTGAAACTCTTTTAAATAATTCACAACACGAATACAAAACAAATAATGAACCAATGTTCAAAGGTGAAACCGAAGGTATTTTATGGGGCGGCAATCTCTCAACAATTTCATCGATGGTTGGACTTGATTTTATCCCCAATGAAAAATTTGTATTCTTTACTGAAGATGTATGTGAACCTGATTATAAAATAGACAGAATGTTTACCCAACTTTTCAACGAAAAAAAATTCAAAGAAAACATTTGCGGCATGATTATAGGAGAATTTACCGATAATGACAGACAAATGTACACAAAAGAAGTAATACAAGAATTTGCACATAAATACCAAATCCCATGCTCAGACGGTTTTCTCATTTCTCACGGAAGAGATAAATATACACTCCCCATAGGGCTTAAATGTAAATTAAATGCAACAGACGGTTATTTCAAGATTATCGAAACACCTTTTGTAGAATAAAAATCAAGAAATTATTTTTTAAATAATAATACTAATAAAAAGGGCGGCTCAAGAGCCGCCCAAAAACTGTGGTAAGTGTGTGAAATGAATTTAGCTTATTATCCTCTATGAGAATATCTTAAAGGATACTTCGATGTTCTTTTCGATTACTTTTTTAACTGAATCATATTCTGTTTCTA
>Ga0256407_10005110_pt1 | contig 21343 bp, 10 predicted proteins | sample RumenRJG_04DNA_FD_193489 | JGI IMG/M metagenome (GOLD analysis project Ga0256407, IMG submission 193489) | Bovine rumen microbial communities from Lethbridge, Alberta, Canada - RJG_04 | ecosystem: Host-associated > Mammals > Digestive system > Stomach > Rumen | place: Canada: Alberta... | reverse complement strand
AGGCCCAGGAATTCATCGAGTTGGCTGCCAAAAAGCGCACGATGCTGCGTTATCGGGACTGGAAAAAAGGCAAAAATCGCGATGGCGAGTGAGTTCGCCATCCCTTACGTGCACCTAGGAGTTTTTAAAATAAAAAAGACATGAAAAGCATGGCCATAAAACAATCAAGTAAACTCTCTCGGACGTACTCGTTTTCTCTGAGTTTCGTTCCTGCGGGAGGAGAACGCTGAAATCTTTGTGGCACATTTGTTGCGCATGCGGTTTTATACTTTGCTCATCTAATATCGGTACCTACGCCTATAAAAAAGATCATGAAAACGGCCAAAACCAAAAAATCGAAGAAAGCGGTTACCATCTTTTTGCCTTTGCTCGCCCTTGGCTTTACCAGCCTTGGAACTAGCTGCGCCGCCGGCGCCGATATCGTCGGCATCCATATGTCCAGTTCGGAACGCATTCACTGCGATTATGGCAGTTTCGATTATAAGGGCATCAAGGTTTCCGTCGATTTCCGCGATGGCGGTTCGACTGAGATCGCCTTAACCGAGGAAATGATCTCCGAAGTGGAGCGGCTCAAGTTCTTCAAAATCGGCGAGTGGGACGTGGAAGTCGTTTACCGCCAACGCTTTAAAACCACGATGCCGATTTCCGTGGATTTAAGGACTTTTGACGATTCTTATGAACTCGTTGGATACGAAGTCACCTATGACGGAGAGCCCCACATGGTGAAGTTGAACCATGAATTGCCCGAGGGTGCCTCCATCGCTTATCCCTATGGCAACATCTTCACTAACGCCGGTACCTATGAAGTGGTGGGCGTCATCAGCAAGAATGGCTATACCTCCAAAACGCTGACCACGACCCTTAAAATCAATCCCGCCGATCGCGACACCACCGATCTTAAGTTCGTCGGTGGTTCGGTCGTTTATAACGGCGAAATGCGTTCCATCGAAGCCGAAAACGTTCCCGAGGGCGTTGAGGTGACCTATGAAACCTTCGACTATGATTCCGGCATCCGTATCAATAAGGTCGTTAACGCGGGCAAATACCGTTTCGTCGCCCATTTCACCGACACCAGTCCCAATTACTCGAAGATTCCGGATATGGAAGCGGTCCTTGAAATCACCAAGGCAACCTACGACATGACCAACATCCGCCTCGATGATGTCGTCAAGCAATACGACGGAACCAATTACGAGGCCAAGATCGTTGGGGAAACGAGTCTACCCACGGGCGTGACCGTGTCTTATTCCTATTTGGATGAAGCCGGACAGAAAGTATCGGATCGTTCCAAAGTCGGCAATTACACCATCGTGGCTACATTCTCAGGCGGGGACACGGTCAACTACTTCCCGATTGAGCCCCTCACCGCCAAACTCCGCATCGCCCAACGCGTCATTAACATCGCCGATAAGGTGCGCTTTGAAGGCAAGACGGAGAATTTTACCGAGGGCGTGACATGGTCGCTTGAGGTTGAAACCACGGACAAGTTCCCAGATACGGTGGAAATCAGTTACGAAAACAATGACCACATGTATGCGGGTGAATATGAAGTTAAGGCGAAATTCAAAGCCAAGAGCCCCAATGAAATCGTCGATCTTGAAGAACTCACCGCCTATTTGATCATCAACCGCGTTCGCCGCTCGGTGAAGGTGCTTAACGAAACAACGGGCGAATACGATAAAGAGTTTGGGCCAAGCAACATCCGCATTAATGGGGAAGAGGCTTCCGTCACCGGTTACGATCCCTCTGTCTTCGAAGTCGAATCCATCGTCTTCACTAGTCCGGAGGACAATGAGCCGGTGTTGCCCAAAGACCTCGTCGAGAACGAGTCCTATATGTATGTCGTCACCTTCCAATACGTGAATGAGGAAATAAGAAATAGCGTGATTTTGTCGCAAGAGTCCGACATTTTCACCTACATCCCGGAGTAAACGATGAAGAAACGTCATGTCCTTTATATCGTAATCGGCGCCTCGTTGCTCCTATCGTCCATCCTGACGATCGCCCTGTATTTCGCCGGCGTCTTTAATTTCTACACGGATCACGTCGACATCACTGCCACGGTGGCTTTTGGCATGTTCTATGCCGTCATCTTCTTCCTTTTCGCCTCGGTCATCGTCTCGTCGAAATTCGCTTCGGGCGTCTTCCAGGAAATCCTTTACATTGTCTCCAGTTTGCTGCTCATCAGTGGTGTGGTGGCCTTTATCTTCTTCGCCCTTGTCGATTGCCGCTTCCAGTTCAACCAAATCGACTGGCTCGGCGCTTTGGGTAAGATGCCAAAGACCTGGTCCTATTATTTGATCCACGCTGGGATCTTCATCCTCTTCTTCGTCCTTTATGCCGCGTTCATCAACAAGAACTTCATCGCGACCATCCTAGGCAAGAGCAACGATGAGCTTAAGCGCGTCAAAGGATCCAACTTAGAGAATTCGCGTTGGATGAACGACCGCGAGAAGAAAACCTTATTCAAATTCCATTCCTATAGCCAGCTAAACGAGGTCACCAAAGACGGTATTCCCGTATCCGCGATCTTAGACCGCAAGGGCAAGGACATGGAAGTCGGCTTCAATTCGCCATGCCACTCGATCGTCATCGGTTCCACCGGCTCTGGTAAAACGACGACCTTCGTCTCCCCAATGATTCAGTTGCTCGCCGCGACCAAGGCGGGTTCCTCCATGGTCATCACCGACCCCAAAGGCGAGCTTTTCATGCTCCACTCCAAATACCTTCAAAGCCGTGGCTATGACGTGAAAGTCATCGATTTGCGTGACACCTATTCTTCTTATCGCTGGAACCCTTTGGATGCCATTTGGGATAACTTCGAGCTCTACAAAAACGCCCACACCCGTGCTTTCAAACGCACGGATGACATCGATAGTTCGGGCTTGAAGATCGATAAGGAAGGCGTCCCCGCACCCAATGGCGAATGGTATGAATTCGAAGGCAAGGCCTACATTGATTACAAGCGTCTCATCAACGCCGTCAAGATTTACAAAAAACGTATCTTTGACGAGGTTTATGAGGATTTAAACGACTTGGTCACCGTCTTGGTCCCGGTGGAAAACGAGAAGGATCCCTTATGGGAAAAAGGCGCCCGTTCCATCACCCTCGCCGTCTTGCTCGCCATGCTGGAGGATTCGCAAGAGCCGGGCTCGACCATGTCCAAGGCCAAATTCAATTTCTTCAACTTGGCCAAGATCCTTCAAAACTCCAACGAGGATTACAAGCAGCTTCGCGAATACTTCAAAGGCCGTAGCCCCCTTTCCCGCGCCTATTCGCTTTCGAAGCAGGTCTGCGACGCCGCCCAATCGACCCGCGCCTCCTACATGTCCATCGTCTACGACAAGTTGACCTTGTTCAACGACGCCGGTATCTGCTCCCTCACCAGCGAATCCGACTTCACCGCGAGCTCCTTATCCGACCATCCGACCGCACTCTTCTTGAAGATCCCCGACGAAAAAGACACGCGACATAACCTCGCCGCCATCTTCATCTTGAACATCTACAAGACCCTCATTAAGGTCGCGTCGGCCACTCCCGAACTCTCTTTGCCGCGCAATGTCTACTTCATCATGGACGAATTCGGCAACATGCCCAAGATCAGCAAGTTCGATAAGTTCATCACCGTCGGTCGTTCGCGCAAGATCTGGTTCACGATGATCGTCCAGTCCTATGCCCAGCTCAATAACGTCTATGGCGACAACGTCGCCGACATCATCAAAGGCAACTGCGGCATCAAGATGTTCATCGGCTCCAACGATATGCAGACCTGCAAAGAATACAGTGAGCTTTGCGGCAATATCACGGTTGCGACCACCTCGACCTCGGGTACCGCCCATAGCGACACCAACTACTCGACTTCCTATCAGGTGCGTCCGCTTATCTATCCGTCGGAGCTACAACGTCTCAACCATCCGGGCGACATCGGCCATGGCATCGTCGTCACGTTCGGCAATTATCCGTTGAAAACATACTTTACCCCCTCGTTCAAAGTGCCTCTTTACGTCACGGGCGAGATGGATCAATCCGAGCTTTTGGAGCGTTCCTTCAACGAACGCGAGGTCTTCTATGACATCCGTGAGCGCAATAACCGCGTCTTAGAGCGCAAGGAAGCCGCCGCCAAGGAAAAGGCGGCCGCCGAAGAAAACAAGAAAGAGAAGAAATCGAGCCCCGTCGACAATTTGACGCAAGCCGAGATCTTGCAGCTATTCATGGATTATCAGCACGATCACCCCGGCCTTACGCTGAAGGAATTCATCGCGATGCTTAGCGAAGGCAAGATCACGCTGGGAAAGGACAAAGGAAAATGAAAGGCAAATGGAGAAAACGCATATTCATCTTCACCGCGTCCTTGATGGCGGGCCTCTTCATGAGCCATGGCATGACGACCTTGGCCCACGACCTCGATAATTACATCGTCGCCCACGCCGAAAGCGTAAACGTCGTTTCCTTTGATCGCACCGTCGCGGAAGCGAATGGCTCAGGTATCATCACCGTCAACCTCCACGTCGCCGGCATTGCGGGACAAACGGTCAACGTCACCTATCGCACCAGCAGTGGCAACGCCATCGAGAACATCGACTATGGCGGCGCCTACAACACCATCGCCTTGAAGATTGACAAAAACGGCGGTCGTGACTATCCGATCGCCATCAAATGCCTCAACGATTCCTCCTCCCGCGAGACGTTCCAGGTCTATAACACCAAAGGCACCTATGGCCGTCATTTCTATTTGGAGATCCTTTCCGCGGAAAACGCCTCCATCGGGTCGCAGAAGAAGTGCACCTGCTATCTTCCTTATGATTACAAAGTCAAGGCGACCACGGGAATCCAGGATACGGATTTCAATCGCGAAGTCGCTTATCTTGACGATTACAGCAAGATGGAGAAGCGTTACCACAAAGGTGATAACGACATCGACGGCAAGGAGCATTGGAGAACCTGGAAAGAAGGCGTCTCTTTCGATTGCGAGACGACGCGCCGCTGGGTCAACACCTATATTAACCGCGGCTTTGCCGATGCCTATGGCTCCTATATCCTTGAAAACATCGACGACGATAAGCTCCATTCCACCAGCAACATCTACATGTCTTCGGGCAACAAGGAGTTCATGGAAAAATACAAAAGGAGCTCCAGCACCCCGGGCTTAAGCCTTTATTACGAGATCGAGCCGTGCAAATCAGGCGGTTATCGGCTCGATGGCAAGGCGATGTATTACATCTCCAAAAACCAGAACCCCAACGACAAGCAAGGCAAACTCGTCGACGTCGTGGCCAATCACGTTCGTGGCACCCACCGCCAGGTTTATTGGATCCAAGATAGCGACGCATGGTATTCGGCCAAGAACTCCATCTACGATTCCATCTTCTATTTGACCCCGCCTTATAACGGCATCTTGGATTACGGCCTTGCGATCTTCAACAACAACAAGAGCTGGGACCGCGAAGTGCATAACATCTGGATGTTCCTCGCCTTAATCGACACCAAAGCCCCCAAGCTCGTCGGCCAATACAGCGAACTCAACCCCAGGACCGGCGCCATCCGCGTCTTCCTGCGCTTCAACGAACCCGTTTACGCCTCGAAGAAGTACGACCTGACCGTCAAGATCAACAAATACAACACCGAATACGCGGCTCCTTATGTCGAGGGCAACTATAGCGACACCCTCGTCTACGAGATTCCGGCAACCAAAGCCCCCGCTGTCAAGATCGATTCCGTTAAATACATCCTCAAAGACGGCGACGTCGGCGACCTCGCCTATAGCTGCAACGTCTACCGCACCATCAGCAACAACCTCTATGCCCCAAGCACCGCGGCCACCGCGACCAACATCACCTCGGGCATCATCGACCTCGCCCGTCCTTCCCTTTTCGCCGACCCGAGTTCCTCCGGCGCGGCCCAAGGCGTCTACAACGTCATGATCTCCACCAACGGAAACGGCGAGACGACCTTCGATACCGGCACCGTCTACTATTCCTGGTCAAAGAACGACTCGATCACTAATCCCGATAACCCCGCTTCCTACGCTAACGTCCACGTCCTTACCTCGGAAGAACGCGGCTCCTTTGGCGTTACCTTAATGAAAAACGAGGCATTAGGCATCGACAGTGATGATTATTACCTCCACGTCCTCGTCGTTTCGCAATACGGCTTCTCCGATAAGAAGACCTATGGACCTTATCGTCTTGATGGCGACCCCCCAGAGGTCGAGCAGCTTGCACCCGAACCCGACGAATTGCAGACCAAGAGTTACCGCCTTCAGGTGCTCGATAAGGCTTTAGGCACGGGCCTAGATAGCATCAAGATGGTGGTGAAATGCGTCGATACGGAAGGCAAGGACCAAGTCGCGCGCCTTGACATGCTCGTCGATGGCTCGATTCCCGCCTCCTTGACGGGGATCGCCTCACGCGAGAGCTCCGGCGGGGCCACGACCTTCACCTATCGTTCCAATTTGAACGAATCCCTTTCGATTCCTCTAGACGAATTCATGCTCGGCTTGATGTCGGGTCGCCCGCAGCTTGCCGTCGAAGTGTATTTCGAAGTCGCGGATACCGCCGGTAACCGTTCCGTATCGGACTCGGTGCGTTCCGTCTATGACCGCCGCACCTTGTTCGAAAACGTCATCACGCCGCCTTCTTCTTACGCCGAAGATCACTCGGTGGAGATGAACGCGAAGGTCTTTGACATCACGAACGCGAGTGAAACCGATGGCATCGAATTCACGATCGAGGATTCCGACACCAAGTCCTTGATCGATGGAGGCGCGACCTTCAGCGTCATCGTCAATGGCGACCGCGAATACGCCTCGACCTCCGGATATTCCGTCAAACTCACTGGACTTGGCCCGGGCTATTACGACGCGGTCGGACATATCACCGGCAATTCCGGTGGCACCGCCGTCGATTTGATCTCCAAGAGTTATCCCTTCTATTTGACCAAAGGCTTTGACGACGCCACGATCAACCGCGGCACCGCAAGCGGCAACCTCGTGCTCACGAACAAGGTCTTCCAGATCGAAGACGCGTCCTATTACTATTTCAACTCCGTCAGCGCCGCCGTCATGAGCCATAACTATGGCGCGACCTATAACGAAGCCACGGCCAAGTGGGAAGGGGGCGCATCCACCCCCTCGTTCTCGAGCATCATCGAGGCCAAACGCTACGTCAAATACATGGAATATCAGGACATGGAACTGATTTCCATTACCGCTTCCATCGCGAGTTTGCTTAACGGTGGCTCGGGTTCGACGATTTACGTCAAAGCCCCGAAAGAGACCCGCAACGCCATCGAAGGTCAGCTTTGGATCCGTTATAAGAAAGCCTCCTGGACGCCGACTAGCGGCGCCGCCGGATGGGCCTTCTATTACTATGGAGAAGGCGATGTCTCCACGGGCATCAACGTCAATGGCTTCTCGCAAAACCTCAACGCCTCCATCGACGCGGTCACCAATCGCATCGTCGACGCGGGCATCGACCGCTATCTCGTCGGCGAGGATTACACCAACCTCACGACCCATGCCCCGACGCTTGCCCCCGCCCAAATGCACGTCGCCCGCGAAACGGTCAGCCAGACCAAGATGGGCAGCACCTACGTCACCGATCCGGTCTATCAAGGCGACGCGAGCCTCTACCATAACAACGTCACCATCGATAATGTCGATTACCCAATCGCGACCAACCTCCCGCTTCAGGTTTCCTCGGCCACGCAGCTTTATTTCAAGTACTACGCCACCGACGAATGGAGCCCGCTTGAAGTCAAGGACGGGCAACTTCTCAAAGACGCGCTCTCGGGCAAGGCCACCGGACTTTATACGATCCGCGAATATGGCGAAGCCGGCGTCAGCGACTTCACCGTCTACATCGACCGCGACTTCCCCTTGCTCAAAGTGGTCCTCAACGTCGGCATCGAAGGCGAGCAATCCGAGCCCATTACCTTGGATGGCAACGTCACGACGATCACCTGCAAGAACATCATGCTCGATTCGATCATCAACGAGGCCGATCCCGAGACTTATGTCGCGATCTATAGCTATCCCAACCGCGTCTTGCAGACCGTCCTCTATCCTTCGCAACTCCAAGGCTTCTCCCTCGCCGATGGCAATTTCTACATGGAAGTGGGGGACCGCTCGGGCAACGTCGTCTCCTACATCGTCCGCGCCGCGGATTCGGACATCGACATCAACGTGACCGAGACCGATGCCAAGACCGGCATCATCGTCCGCACCAACAACCGCGACTCGTTGGAAATCTATTCTTACGAGGTTTACCTGAACGAAGTGCTCATCGACAATGAGTTCGACGCGGTCAAGTTCTATACCGGTTCGGGCGTCTACCGCATTGAAATCACCGATATCTACGGCAACACCGAGATCCGTCACATCACCCACGAATCCCCCGCCCCGGATATGATTTGGTATTACCTCAACGACTCCGGAAGCTATTCCATCTATAACCCGGAGTATCCCGTCCGCATGGTGGTGGAAGACGATCCGAGCAGTTCCCGCGTGACCAATGTCTACGCCTCCACGATGGTGCGCGTCCAATTTGCGGGCGTCAGCACGGGCGACGCGGACATCGAGTTCGAGATGCTCGACATCCCCGAATCCGATTACACCTATAACTCCTCGACGGGCTTGCTCTCGATCAACACCCTTTCCTCCTGGCGTTTGCGCGTCTGGTATAAAGGCGAGCCGGAAAACGACCATACCTACATCTTCCGCATCGATAGCACCCCACCGGAAGTCAGCGCGACCTTCACCGGAACCTACTACACCCCCTATGTCGTTTATGACGAAAGTGGCAACGTCGTCACCACCTCGACGTTCGATAACATCAACACCAACCTCTATGACGAGAATGACCTCGTCACCTTGGACACGCTTCGGTATGAACTAGGCAGCCAAGGTACCTTGACCTTCGCCACCAACTCCATCGTCTCGGGCAACCGCGTCGTCGTCCATATTGGCGATGCTTCGGGCATCCGCAGCGTCCAGGTCACCCGTAACGGGCAGTTATTGGACATGAAGCTTAGCGACGAAGGCAACCTCATCATCAATGGCTATGGCTCCTATGCCATCACCGTGACGGACAACCTCGGCAACGTGTCGACGTTCAACTTCATCAACGTCGAAGGCGATGTCGCCTATGGCTTCATCGACGGCATTACGATGCGTCAAGACCAAGAGACCTATGGCCATGAATCGGTGGAGATCCTCACTTCCTATGAGGGCGTCAACACCGTTTTGGTGACCACGACCGAGGGCAAGGAGACCTTCGAATTCCATTACGAAAACGGACTCCTCACCTATGGTCAGTATTACATCAACGTGATCTTGAATCCGACCGAGGAAGACCCGACGGCCACCTCCAAAGTCGCCGAATTCAAAGCCAACGGGGACTTTGTCCTCGACGTGAGTAACGACGATATCCGCCGCAACGTCTGGTACAACGTCATCGACCGTGGCCAATACCAGATCCAGGCGATGTTCGACGATTCCGCCCGCCTCCATTACAAGGTGGTCGTCCTCGAAGGCGCGATCCAACTCGAGAGCAGCTTCTCCGCCGGCGCGGTCCATCTGCCAAGCCGTTTCGTCGCCGCGCTTTCCACGGGCGAACCGTCCTTGGTGCTTCTCACCGGGGACCGCGTGGTCGAGAAGACGACGTCGTTAGAATACATCTACATCACCGACATCCTGACCATCGACAAGACCAAAGTCGACGACAGCATCGTCTCCATTGAGGTGACCTATAGCACATCGCCGAACTTCGAGGAGCCGACCGTGGTGTACAAAGACGGCGTCTGGCTGCAGGAATTCGAGGGTACGGAGTTTGGCTTCTACCGCATCGAGGCGAAGAACAAATACAACAACACCGTCGTCTACCTCCTCAGCAAGATCGAAGCCTTCGCCTCCATCGTCACCACGCAATCGCTCGATGGCTGGAGGGCGACCTATTACCAGCATACCGATGTCATCTCCTCCAACTTCCAGATCGAGTTGCTCGTCGTCTCGACGGAAGTGAAGTTCATCGTCAATGGCCAAGAGACCTCCGGCATCGTCGCGGACGGTTCCTCCATTTTGATCTTGAACCGCGAGGGCTTATACGAAGTCCAGGCGTTAAGCGCCAACGGCGTCGTCGAACTCTTCCATTTCGAAATCCGCGCCGACGCTTCCTTCCTTTACAAAGAGACCTGGATCGTGGGCTATAACGAGCGCGCCCCGCTTTATCAGCAAGGCTACACCAACACCATTTGCTCCGTGGTCTTAGAGGAAGCGGTGGACCAGCCCGTCGTCTACGTCGAGATGATCCATAACGACGAGCACCACGTTGTCTTGTACGATAACCTCTCCGAGGAAAAGATCATCGACCCCGCGCTTCTTGAGGACGCGATCGGGCGTTATGGCGTGGGCAAATACGAGGTCCTCTTCCGTAACAAATACGGGGACATCGCGAGCAAGGTCATCCATTACAACAACATCCCCTCCATCGTCTTAAGCCGCACGACCTTGGCTAGTCCGACGACCTACCAGGTCTTCGACATGGAACTGGCCTTGCGCACCGGATTCTATTCCAACAACGTCTTGCGCTTCTCGACCACCTCGACCACCTACGCCTTCACCGTCGATGGCGTGGAGATCCGCCTCGATGAGCCCAAGACCCTATCCTTCCCGAACGCCACGGCCCGCGGCAACTTCAAATACCACATCACCTTCCTGGACGAATACGGGAACTACGTCGAATTCGACGCCTATCTATCGCGTGAAGACGTCGAATATGACGCCACGGCCATGGAAACGATCATCGTCGGCACCACGACCTATACCAAAGACGACGTCTGCCTCCGCTTTGCGGAAGGGCTGAAGGCGACCGTCAGCGTCGATGGGCAGGAAGCGGTGGACTACGTTTCCGGAACGAAGCGTTACGCCGATGGTGAATACACCTTCGTCGTCCGCGACATCGCCGGCAACACCGCCACCTTCACCATCGTCCACAAAAGCGTCAACCACTATAACCTCACCAATTCGGTCACGGGCGAAGAGATCATCGATGGTGGCGTCATTAACGACGCCTCGGTCGGCTTCTCCGCTAGCGATGGCTCATCGATCAAATACGTCGTCCGCAATGGCGAACTCGTGACGGAACTTTCGTCCACGACCTTCACCATCACCGGCACCTATGAACTCCTCATCGAGGATATGATCGGCAACCGTTCCTATGAGTGCTTCACCATCATCAACAACGACCTCAACCACTTCCATTACGACGCCCCGTTCGAATACGAGGTGACGGAAGTCTGGCTCGTCGACGAGGAAGGCAACCGCCGCCTGACCGACATCGCCGGAGCAAGCATCACCCTCGACCTCGATGGCGATTACATCGTCGTCGTCACCTCCACCAAGACGGCCAACTCCTTCAATTTCCACGTCACCATCAACAACGAGCCCCCGACCTGCAAACTCGTGGGCCTCGACGAAGGGGAAACCCTCACCGCACGCGACGTCAGCATCACCGGACTTCGCGTGGGCGACGTGGTCAAGATCTACAAAGACGGGGAGCTTATCTCCACGACGACGGTGGCTTTCTCCACCGACGCGCCGTCGATTACCACCGGGGGACGATATCGCGTGGTCGTCACCAACGTTCAGGGCGTATCCGTTACGTTCGAATTCACGCGCAAAGCCGTCACCAACGTGGCCGGCAGCATCTTCTTCATCGTCTCTAGCGCCTTGGTCGTTATCGGGCTTGGCATTGGCCTTTTCTACCACACCAAGCTGAAGACCGACGATTAGAGAAGAAAGGTTATAAGGATTTAATAAGGAGGACAAAACTATGTTCGATCCCATCACCCTCGCGATCAGCGAAAAGGACCTCACCCAGATCGTTAAGCCCCTCACCGAGGTGCTTGGCGTCGTCGTGCCCGTCCTGCTCACGGTCGTCGGCTCGGTCGGAGCCATCTGGGTCATCTTCCTCGGCGTGAAGTACGCCAAGGCCGAAGAGCCCCAGGAGCACGAGAAGGCCCGCAACAGCCTCAAGAACGCGATCATCGGGTTCGCGCTCATCTTCATCCTCTTGGTGGCGATCCAGGTCGGATTGATCGTCTTCACCAACTGGTACAAGACCTATCAGATGCCCGTGTCGTAATCTTCCTTTCTTTGGTGTGGCAAATTTGTGCCAAGTGCTCGGCTATACTTTTGCCGAACAAAGAAATGGGAGAGCCAAAATCTCAATTGTTCAATTAAAAGGAGGACAAAACTATGTTCGATCCCATCACCCTCGCGATCAGCGAAAAGGACCTCACCCAGATCGTTAAGCCCCTCACCGAGGTGCTTGGCGTCGTCGTGCCCGTCCTGCTCACCGTCGTGGGCTCGGTCGGAGCCATCTGGGTCATCTTCCTCGGCGTGAAGTACGCCAAGGCCGAAGAGCCCCAGGAGCACGAGAAGGCCCGCAACAGCCTCAAGAACGCGATCATCGGGTTCGCGCTCATCTTCATCCTCTTGGTGGCGATCCAGGTCGGATTGATCGTCTTCACCAACTGGTACAAGACCTATCAGATGCCCGTGTCGTGATCTTTGATTCGGTAATTCCTATGTCCGCGAAGAAACGTCCCTTCCTCTCACTCCTAGCGATCTCCGCCTTTGGCCTTAGCGGCTGCGCGGTGAATTTAGGAGCGTTCGAGAAAAGCGACGGCTACAAGAACCTCTACGAATCCTTCGGCGACGTGAAGGGACTCTATGAAGGGGGCGATCGCAGCTACGATATCGAAACTTCGCTCTTCAACTCCTACACCATCGAAAAAGGCAGTTGGAAGAAAGAAGAAGATGCGGTGGTAAGCGATTATTATCTCTACCTGATCATCCCCACGAAGAAGGAACTCACCATCGAATCCATCTCCTTAGGCTTCTTTACGGAGCAAGAGGGGGCGGAGCTGGTGATCAGCATGTTCTATTTCCGTGACGACTCGGAAGTACCGACCAAGATCAAATATCTGCACTCCCCGGAAACAAAACCCATCTATGACGAAGATGGCAACATCATCGGCGAAGAGCCCATCGAATACGACGATGAGCTCGTGGGCATGTCCATCCTCGAAGGCTCCAAAGGGCTTACCCGAGAGCAATGGAACAACTTCAGCTTCGGTTCCTTCAACCAACGCGGGGTGCTGAAGCCGGATAAATACCTCCATACCAACGACGGGGGTTATCTCTACATCCGCGTAGAGAACAATTCGGGCTGGAACGTGGGAAGGCTCTCCCCCATAACGTTCACATTCATCAATCTATTGATCCGAGCGATCTAGAAAGGAGAACACCTATGTTTGGTTTGTTTGATTGGATTTGGGACTTGCTCTACGCGATCTCCAAATCGATGTACGCCATCATCGACAACCTCTTGTCTTGCGCGAACATGCTCTGTGGCATCAAGCCCATCATGTACAAAGGGGAGGAGACGGATTTCCTCGGCTTCCTCATGCGCAATCCGAACATCACCTACGCCTTCGTCGGCGCGGTGCTCGTCGGCGTAGTGCTTGTCGGTATCTTCTCGGTGTTCGCCATTCTTCGCTCCATTTCCTCGGAAAAGGTCGATAAGACGCCCGCCCAAATCGCGGTCCAGGTCGGCAAAACCTTGCTGATGTTCCTCTTCATCCCGGCGGCGATGACGATCCTCATCGCCTTCACCAACGTCATCATGAACGTCTTATATCAGGCGACGTTAGGCGGATCTCCGGATGGACTTGGCCGTTTCTTGGCCGGCGCGTTTGGCCAAAACGCGAGGAAAAGCGGCGTTCCCGAGAACTTCTATATCCTTGATTCCTTCAAGTATTCGTCCACCTCGAACGTCAAAAACTTCGTCGATCTCTCCGATTACGACTTCTTCTTCTCCTGGATCGGCTCGCTCTGCATCATCCTTAGCTTAGGACAGATGCTCCTAATGTTCGTCGACCGTGCGATCTCGCTCGTCGTCCTCTTCATCTTCGCCCCGATCTCCCTCTCCACCTCCGTCCTCGACGATGGGGCGCGCTTCAAACTCTGGCGTGACCAGTTCATCGTCAAGTTCCTCACCGGTTATGGCTGCATCATCGCGATCAACATCTACGCCCTTATCATCGGGGCGATCACCAGCGATGGCCTCAAGTTCTTCGATAACTCCATCCTCAACTTCTTCATGAAGATCGTCATCGTCGTCGGTGGCGGCGTCTCCATGAGCCGCATGATGGCCTTGGTGGGCAACCTCATCCAGGCTGGCGCCGGTAGCAACGAACTCCGCGACAACGCCATCGCCTCCAGCGGATTCAAAAACGCCCTCGTGGGCGGTGCCTTGGCTCCGTTCAAGGCGACCCGCGGCGCGGTCAACTTCGTCCGCAGTGCCCGCAATAACGGTTTCGGCACCACGGTCGGACGCTCCCTTGGCTTCAAGACCAAGCGCGACTTCGATATCGAAAACGGCCGTGTGAACATGGGCAGGGCGGCTGGCTCTGGCGCGGGCAATAACAAAACCGGCAGCAGCAACGCCGGCAACAAAGTCAAAAACGCCATCGCTGGCGCTGGTAGTGGCGTAGGCAAAGTGATTGAAGGCGCGGGCAAAGGCGCGGGTGCCGTCATCGGTGGCGCCGGTGCCGCGGGAAATAACGCGAATAACGCTGCCCAACCCCAGCAACAACAAGGCAACAACATGGTCAACAACGCCGTCAGCAATGCTTTAGGCGGCAAAAAAGACGAGAAGAAAGATTAAGGAGGAATAATCCATGCGCATCATTCCGCGTACCACAAAGGTTAAGGTTCAGTTCTTTCGGAACGTCTCGATCCTCGATATCATCATCGCCTTCGCCTTCCTTGGCTTAGCCGTATTGCTGCTAGTCACCAACCTTGGCTTTGCGCGTTTCATCCTCGCGGCCTTGGTCATCATCATCGCCATAGGCCTATACATCCCTTTCGAAGGCGAACGCTTCTATCTCTTCCTCGTCCACTCCGTCAAATACGTCTTCGCGGTGAAGAAATACACCAAAGGCGTCGGCAAATCCCAAACCAACATCGATTCGTTCATGCCGTTTAAGAACATCGAGGACGGGTTCATCGTCTATAAGGATTATTACGCCGGGGTCCTGCAGATCGATCCGCGCGAATTCTCCCTCCTTTCGGGATACCGCCAAGACCAGATGATCGACGAGCATTTCGGCAAGATCATCCGCGAGGTCGCCAACCGTACCCGTGCCTCCTTAGTCAAAATCGACCGCAAATTAAGCTTTGAATCCTACATCAAGGACGAAGAGCGCAAGAAAGACGCGTTATTCGATCTCTTCGAACAGGGCGAATTAAGCAAACAGGAACTCGATTCCCGTACCCGCATCATCGACGACCGCATCCGCGCCTATTCGGTCTTGACTAACGACACTCCGGTCATGAAGCCATTTTATTACCTCGTGATCTACGATGAGAGCAAAGAAACCATCAGTTCCATCCTCAACGAAGCCGTCGTGACCTTCCAAAACATCGGCATGACGAGCCATATCCTCGGTAAGACGGAACTTGGCATCTTCATCAAATACACCTATACGAAGAAATTCGACGAGAAGGACGCCGAACTCCTCTCCCCCGAGGAATTCATGTCCTGGGTCTATCCCCAAACCATCGAATTCAAACCCAATTCGACGATCATCGATGGCGAGGAATGCTACAACTTCACCGTCAAGAACTTCCCGATTTCGGTTTTGAACGCCTGGGGTTATCGCATCTTCAACATCCCCAATACCAAAGTGGTCATGAATTTGGCCCCGTTTGAGAAATCCAAAGCCATCCACATGATCGACCGTTCGGTCCAGGAACTCGCCTCCCAATCGAACAACTCCTACCGCGCGAGTAGCATCATCGACAAGCAGACGCACATCGATACCCTCGTCGAAGTGCTCCGCATGCTCCAAAACGACAACGAGACCCTCTTTGGCGTCAACCTTCACATCACCGTCTATCCAGAGCCTAACGCCAAGAAAGACGCTAAGCGCAGCGAGAAGAAGCGCATCAAGCGCATCTTCACCGAGGAAGGCTTCGAACTCGTCGATAACTATTTCTCCCAAAACATCGCGCTTATTTCCACCAACATCTCCCGTTTGGATTTGATGACGCAGTTCCAGCGCGCCATCCACTCCAACTCGGTCGCCGCCGTCTTCCCCTTCGTCCTTTCGAACGTCATGGACGACACCGGCTGCATCTTGGGCGCCCAAAACGACTTCCCGGTCATCTTGGATTTCTTCAAGCGCGACTTCGAACGCGTCAACTCCAACATGGTCGTCATCGGTAAGTCCGGTTCTGGCAAATCCTTCGCTACGAAGACGATTTTGGCCCAGCTTTGCGCCGAAAACTGCAAAGTATTCATCCTCGACCCTGAGAACGAATACCAGTTCTTGGCCCAGAATTTGGGCGGCCGTCTCATCGACGTAGGCACCGCCAGGGAAGGACGTATCAACCCCTTCCACGTCATCACTACCCTCGAAGGGGACGAAGAAGGCGAGGAATCGCAGATCAACAACTTCGCCGTCCACCTCCAGTTCCTTGAGGAATTCTTCAAAGTCGCCTTAAACGGCATCAGTTCCGACGCCTTGGAATACCTCAATAACCTCATCGTCGTCCTCTATAAGGAAAAAGGCATTAACTCCAAGACCGATTTCTCTTCGCTTGAGCCGAAGGACTATCCGACCTTCGACGAACTCTATGCCCTCATCACCAAGCGCCTCGAGCAAGCCACGGTCGATTATGACGTCACGCAGCTTCGCATCTTGGCCAACTACGTCTCCAAGTTCGCCGGCGAAGGACGTAACGCCAACCTTTGGAACGGCGAGAGCACCTTGACCGTCAAGGAGAACTTCACCGTCTTCAACTTCCAAAGCCTCCTATCCAACAAGAACAACACCATCGCCAACGCGCAGATGCTCATGGTCTTGAAGTGGCTCGACAACGAAATCATCAAAAACCGCGACTTCAACATCAAGCACAACACCAACCGCAAGATCGTCGTCGCCATCGATGAGGCCCACGTCTTTATCGATCCCAAATACCCGGTCGCCTTGGACTTCATGTATCAGCTCGCCAAGCGTATCCGTAAATACAACGGTATGCAGATCGTCATCACCCAAAACATCAAGGACTTCGTCGGCAGCGAGGACATCGTCCGTAAATCGACCGCGATCATCAACGCCTGCCAATACTCCTTCATCTTCTCCTTGTCCCCCAACGACATGGACGACCTCTGCACCCTTTACGACAAGGCGGGACAGATCAACGAGGTGGAACAAGACCAAATCGTCAACAACCTCCGTGGCAACGCCTTCATCATCACCTCCCCAACCAACCGCACCAACATCTCCATCATCGCCTCGTCGACCGTACGCCAGATGTTCGGAGGCAATTAAAGGAGGGATAAGCCATGCCCGAAAAGGAATCCGAAGCCCCTAAATACGCACCGCTATCCAAAGAAGAGAAGCAGCGCATCATGCAGCGCCACAAAGAGCTCGTGGACCGCATGAACCTTACTTTGCCCGATGGATTGAAACTCAAATATGACGAGAACCTGGAAAAGCGCCTCGACGACCCCAAAGAAGTGGGGCTTGTCCGCATCGCCCAGGAAATGGAGGAGCGCAAGAAAGAGCAGCGTAAGATCGAGGCAGACCTCGAAAGCCGCTTTGGCCCATGCAAAGCCAAAACCAACTTAAGCCGCGCCTTCTTCTATGAACTCGATCCAAGCGGCACCCCCGAAGCCAACGCCTATAACGAGCGCCTTTATAAGGACTATATCGAAAATCCCGATAAGGTCATCTTTCTCCGTTATGGAAAGCTCATGGAAACCGACCCCACCGGCATCTATAACTGCGACGACGATCCGTTAAAGCTCGCCGAATATTACAAGGATACGTATCCTCTTTGCGAAGAAGGGTTCGTATTCGACTCCGTCGTGGGCAGTGCGGGTTTCGCGAACCCGGACATGAAAGTGGCGCTTAAGGCCTCGCTCGTAAAGCCCATGGAGACGATTGGCTATCCCGTCAACATGATGCGTGCGGCGGCCGATCCGGACTTCCTCGCTTGCCCTAAGATGACCATGGAGCAAGTCCTCTTGATCGAGAATACCGACCATGAGTTCATGCTGAACTGTGGCGAAGGCTTCAAGAGGGTCCTCGATGAGACGCTTGTGCAAGGTGTCGTCGAAACGCCCAAGAGCTTCTTCGGAAAGTTCGTCGAACGGGGCATTCCGTTGCAGCAGGGAATGTTCGTAAAACTCCGTGCCGAGTCCTATGATCTTGACGCTAACGGGAACCCAATCAATATCCAGGAGGCCAAATTCGACCAAGTGTTCTCGGGCGAAAGAAACTCAAACAAGGAATACCGTATCGCTCCCCGTCCCGATGCCAATCTCTTCCACGTCTCGAGCATGAATAAATCGTTTGAGAAACGTTATCTCGACTCCTGGCAGAAGAAATTCAGCCAGAAACAAGGCCGCATCAACGAATTCAACGTCCAGGAAATCGAAAACGAGCATAAAGGCGGATGGTGGGAGCGCCATATCCCTTGGCTCACCTCCAAGCAATACAAGCAGTTCATGCAGGCGTTCAAGGACTACAACAACCCCGCATCGGAACACTATCTGGATAAAACCCACCTCAAGAACAAAGGCGAAGCTTACTTGGCCCGCAAGGCCAGACAAGGCAAAACCAGCATTGAGCGTGCCCATGGCACGGACAAGATCCGCATGCGACTCGTCACCTCCACCATCGAGGCTTGCGACGAGACGACGCCCCAATCCGTCGCCAAGGAATGGCTCAAGGAATATTCGCCCGAAATCAAGCGCGAACCCTTCTTAAAAGCGGAAGACGTCGCCGAGGAATCCCTTGCCCCGAAGAAAGAAAAGGCAATCGAGAAGAACATCGAGGTCGAAAAGGAAAAAGCCGAGCCTGAAATCCAAGGGCCTGAAGCCATCCAATAAAAGCGATAATGAAACGACGCCTAAGGATCACCCCTTGGGCGTTTTTCCTTGGTCGCGGGATATATTGGTTTTTTATCCCATTAGTGCATACTAATCGGAGACTGAATGAAGGGACGATGAACAAAGAGCTATCGAATAAAATCTATTACACCTCCTTCGTGTTGGCTCTTTTCGTGATGGTGTTTCATGCCTCTTATCTTGATTTTCTCGACCCTACATTGCCTAGCTACGACGTCTCCTATATGGTCCAAAGGATTTTCTTCGTCCTTGGCGATGCCGCCGTACCGACGTTCTTTGTGATATCGGGTTATTTGCTCTTTGCCAAATTCACGTTGCAAGGGTATCCAAAGATGCTTTTAAACAAGGTGTTCTCTCTGGTGATTCCCTATTTCTTCTGGAGTATCTTTGCCTTTGTCTTCATGCAGGTGCTCATGCCTTTAATGAGTGGACAATCCATCGAAATGACGTTCCAATCCGCCATCGTGGACATCTTGCTTTCCAATAGCTTCCCTCACCTATGGTTCGTAAGACCGTTATTGGTGTTCTTTATATGCTCACCTCTCCTTTATTTTGTTTTCAAATACCTGAGGAAGTGGTGCATCTTCATCCCCGCTACGCTCTTCTTCGTCTATATGTTCTTTCGACCTGAGTATGGCGGAACATTGATTTGGATCCCATTCTTCTTCATTGGGGCATATCTTTCCTATTTCAAAGTAGCGGTGATGAACCCGTTACGACCTCGTCTATTCGGGGGAATCGCTCTAGCGATATGGATTGCCGTCGCATTCGTGCTTAGCTACTTCCATAGCCAATATGAGAATATAGGCTATTACTGTTATCGTTTCGCCTCCCCGTTGCTTATCTGGTTTACCTTGGATTTGATGCGGTCTTTATTCGAAAAAGAATCCGTGCATGCGATCTTCAAAACCTCAGGTTTCATCTTCTTTAGCCATCTTGGAATGACGTTTCTTTCAAAGATGGCTTTGGAAAAGGCGTTCCCTCCGAATTCGAATCTTAACTGCCTTATTCTTTTCGCCTTAGTGTTCCTCGTCTCCGCCACCTTGGAACTATTGGGCACATATTTGCTTCAACGTTTCGCCCGACCCGTCTATCGTTTCCTCGGTGGAAGGTAAGGCCAATCTTTATTCCTTAAGGTGTCGCCTTGTGACACTTTTGTTGCAAATGGTTTGTTAAGATGTGGTCAAGCCTAAGATGTCGGGTGTTTCAATGAAGCTTACAGACCTTCGTTGAAATGCTGAAGAAATGGGCGATCCAAAACCATTTATATGTAATATAATGTTTAGGACATTACAAATGTAAAGGCCAAAAGGAAGCAACCGTGAATCAGCGCCAACTCGAAACATTGCAAAAGAACAACAAAGAATCCCGTGATTTCGCGAAAAGTTGCTTTCGCATCGGTTTGATGTTGCTTCTTAAGGACCGTCCGGATCATCCGATCACGATCACGCGTCTATGCAAAATCGCCGGCGTATCCCGTACTGCTTTTTATCGGAACTATCAGACCGTGGATGATGTCCTTATCGATGAGATACGTGAGTTCGCCATGACCTTAGCAGGGCGCATTGGCACCGACGTCTATAACAACTGGCTCGCCTTATTCAAGCTCGCCGAAGAGCAGATAAATAACCTTGAGGCGATCATTTACGCGGGCTATGAACATAAAATTCTGGAAGTGTTTCTTTCTTTACTACCAGAAAGCGAAGACAACCGCACGATCCAAACCATTTGGCTCTCGCTCTTTTACTCCTTGCTTGTGAAATGGATTAAGGAACGCAAGCCCAAGAAGCCGGAAGAGATGGCTCGCCTTGCGTATAAGTACACACAGGATATTCCGTTAGTGGACCTTGGGTCCGAGTGACGACGCCTAAAGCCTAAGGCGCTTGGTCTTGAGAAAGGCCGGTGAAACATTATAATGCTTCTGTGGTTGTGCCTGGCAATGCCAGGCTTTTACTTACTTCCTAAGGAGGAAGACAAGCATCAGGAAGACGATGATCTTCTTGAGTATTGTTTTTTGTTCGCATCGAAGGCGGCAAGTTGGGCACTGAGCAATTGGCCTATCTCCCGAAGCCCGACCCCACGCAGGATAAACGCACGAGTTTAGCCTAAAGGCTATTTCGGCCCCGGCGTCCGACGTCGGGGTTTTCCTTCGCCGGCGAATCGGGTAGAATCATGGTAGTTAGACTTACAAAGTAAGTCTAAAACTACTTCGGAGGCACGGTTATGGCGAGAAGCGCGAATTTTCATAGTAAACGCAGGTTTTCTAAGCTCGAAACGGCGATTAGTCTGGCGAAATGCGTTAACCTTGATAAAGCCCCTCCCGTTCCCTGTCACAGAAAGGAGCTTACATACGCATGGGA
>Ga0256407_10005109_pt1 | contig 21345 bp, 16 predicted proteins | sample RumenRJG_04DNA_FD_193489 | JGI IMG/M metagenome (GOLD analysis project Ga0256407, IMG submission 193489) | Bovine rumen microbial communities from Lethbridge, Alberta, Canada - RJG_04 | ecosystem: Host-associated > Mammals > Digestive system > Stomach > Rumen | place: Canada: Alberta... | reverse complement strand
AGAACGCGCGGGTCTATCTGGGCTCTCCGGCCACGGCTGCCGCCACTGCCCTCACCGGCGTCATCACCGATCCCCGAAAACTCCTCGCATAAAGCATAACTGATCTCAAGCCCTGACTCCTCGTGTACATCTGTACCGACGAGTCAGGGCTTTTTTTGTGGGCTGCATAAAAAAACAGAAACAACTAAAATCATCTGTACGTCCGTACAGCCGTACGGGCAGATGGTTTCAGTTTTTTGTTTACTGCCCTTTGGAAGGAAGAAAAGACAAAAATTCCGTATATAAATAACTGCTCTATTACAATGGGATAGGCAAGAAGCTCGGCTCCGGCCGGGCTTTTTGTCATCTCACGCCCAAGCTACAATAAGAGGAGCAATTGGTTGGCCAAACTGCATTTGGGCGATCGTGCCCCTAAGTGAGACTGTCAGCCATCCTCTTGTTGTAGCGTTCGGTTTTAGCAGGTTGAGCCCAATGTGTTCGCGTCACCAAATAGGCTGAATCGGCAGTGAGATTGGATGGCCCTACCGATTGCAAAAAATAATCTGGAGGTAAGCCTATGAACGCAGTCGGAATCGACGTTTCAAAGGGGAAAAGCACAGTTGCTGCTGCTGGATTCTGTCTTCCCGGCTGCAAACCGCTTGTTTTCCAGCCCTCCGCGGGAAGATGGTCATATAAAATGGGTGGATTTTCTGGAAAGGTTTTGGCACTGCGAGTGCGTTTGCGGTCTCTCGCAGAAGCGCTTCACAGAGTGCTACCGGACTTGGTGCCGTAAACAGGGATACCATTTCAGCGAGGACAAGGCTCATGACATTTATTCCGAAGCATGCAGTCACGTCAGTGTCATGCCGAAGTGTGAAGGTACAGAATTCATCATGCAAAACGGATTCTTCTTCTAGCGATTACAGGGAAAAGATCATCGATGTTTGTGGCATATGCGATAAACATAATTTATAGGACTATCAAACCAGTATCGGTTTATGGAAATGCATGAAAACAGGTGGGAGAGAATTGCTTCCAATAAGAACGGTGTTCGGGTCCGGCTGAAACAGCCCTAAGGCGGTGCGGAGGTAGCATTCGATTTTTTGTGTAAAGACCAAACAGTAGTGTAAAGCAGGGAGAAATATATGGTATAGCTTGGGGGGGGAGTAGAGTGTCCCGTGATACTAGAGTATTTCAGAAAAAAAGAAGATTTTTTTCTGCCATGTCGAACTGTGAAAATATAAGAAATAGTGTTGACTCGAACTCCCAGGCTTGTTATCATAAAGGCGTGACATGTCAAACCTAATTTCAATTTTAGAATGGAGGCTTGGATATGCCTTTAAAAGAGAAAGATCGGGAGTTTATGGAGCAAGTCGTTGCGTACTTTGAAAGTACAAATAGTGAAGCTGAACCGGATGGCTCGATCCGGGAAACTGCGCAGCATTTTATGGTGAACAGGTCGAAGGTTAGGAAAATCCTGATTTCCGCTGGACTTATCAGCTCGCCTATTACAGAGGCTGCGCTTGCGTTGCGCAGACAAGGCCTGACTGTAAAGGAGACTGCTGCCGAGCTGGGGATTTCTGCGTCTACGGTTTCGATGTATCTGCCCTATACCGACAAGGTGGACAACTCTCTTTCTCCCTCGCCACATGCAGCCCGGGTAAGAGAATACCGCGCTTATGAAAAACAGCAGGCCGCGCGACAGGTAAAGCGTAATAAAACTCCTGAGAACCAAAATGCAGTAATAGGCAGCGCAGGGGCGCAAGAAAAGAGAATAGGAGAAAAAGAAGTTCCTGTTTTATGGAAGCAGGAATGGGAAAAGGAAAGGAAAATGTCCTACACGCCTGCCTACCATCGACCTTACCGGGAAACATGGAAGGACGCAGAGGAAATCCACAGAAAGATAAGACTGGATGATGATCCAGCTGTCAAAGAACTGCAGTCAAAGCTGGCGCAGTTGGAAGAGCAAAAAGCTGCCGAGAAATTGGAGCTGGACGCGCTGCGCAAGAGAAAGAACCTAAATGAGGAGGAAAAAGCACGACTTAATGATCTTGCCTACCGGCTTGGGTGCTTTCCAGGGGCATTGGACAGCAGGAATCGAGATGAGCTGGAGAAGCTATCCGGGGAGAAATTGCCTTTTGTGCCTATGGCAGTCATGCGGCTGCACATGGAGCTTTGCGACCCGTGGAACGCTGATGGAACGTTGGAAGAGGAAACCACAGCGATTCTTCAGTGCTATGGCGAAGTTGAGCGAGGAACGACGATCAGCCGGGATGTTATCGTACCATCTGACCTTCCGTTGTATGCTCTCCATTATGTGATCCAGAAGGCCTTTGGTTGGCAGAACTCCCATTTGCATCAGTATAGCATTCCTCTAAAGCGCGCAAAGTCACTCTGCCATGATAATGCCTCCATGTGGAGCTGCTTGGTTGGCTTGATATTCCGATCTCCACTAATGGGAGAGGAAGACGAATTCTGGGCAGATGACTATACAGGAGGCAGTTTTAAGAACTGGCTGCGAAAGAAGTATACCGGGCCTTATCTGTCGCTGAACTATGGCGAGGGCTTGCTCCCATGCCAAGAGGATATGATGAGCCTGGATATGAAGCAGGAATATGAGGTCTGGTATAAAAAGGCAGTATTTCCCAAGGACAAGGACCAAGAGGAAGAGTATATCTCCCATGTCTTGCCGGTCAAGGGACGCGATGTCGGGAAAGCAGAGGAGAAAAGTGAAGCAACGCGAGCAGAATATAAACGGTTTGAAGAGCTTCCCGTGGAGGCACTCGGCAGATTGTTTGAACGTGATCCTCTTTCTCTGATCGAGCGGCTGCCCATTGATTCCGTTCTCTATGCCGGAAAGAATTACCTTGGGGACTTGAAGGAAGAAGAAATCTGCCAAACGGGAGAGGAGATGTATCAGGTTGTCGGTAGATACATTCACAATATCATCGACCGGCAGGAGGATACGCCTGAAGCGCAGGTCTGCCCAGTGCCATTTACCGATGTGCTCTATTATACTTACGACTTCGGTGACGACTGGAAAGTAAGAATTACAGCGAGTTGGAACTGCGCGGATCTGATGGATCAGCTCACGCAGACAGAACTGGATAAAGCGCAAATCAAATGCCGTGAGGTCTATCGCCCTGTTTTAGTTGCCAGGGAAGGGCAGTTCGTTATGGATGATGTCGGGGGTGTTCATGGGTATTTGGACTTCCTTCAGACAATCCATCCGGATCTGGACGGATTGGATGAGGAGGCGAAAGCCATTGCTAAACAAAACAGGAAAGAATACCTGACATGGGCAAAAGGACAGGGATGGAAAAAGGACGATGCCACCAATCTGAACTTTTTCTGAACAAGGCAGAAAGGGATAAACTATGGAGAATAAAACAACGACAAAATCGAGAATCCTGTTTTTGTTGCGATATTTGTTTGAAAATACCGACGATGATCACGCTGTCAGTACATATGACTTAATCGCTGTACTTGCAGATAATGGCTTTTCTGCTAATCGAAAAACATTACGTGATGATGTGGAGATGCTCTGTGATGCGGGATATGAGATCTTCGTGGACAAAGATGGGAAGTCCAATTCCTATCATTTCGGAAGCAGAACTTTTGAACTGCCGGAACTGAAAATGCTGGTGGACGCTGTCTCATCGTCTAGATTCATAAGCGCAGAAAAGTCTGATGTGCTGATTCAGAAGCTGACCTCATTGGCAAGCAGATATGAAGCCCAGGAGCTGACGGCGAAGATTTTTACTGCAGATCGGATCAAAGCTGACAACGGAAAGATTTTTCTTACAACGGACGTTGTAAGCCAAGCCATTGAGCAAGAGAAAAAGGTCTCTTTCCAGTATTACGATTATCTCCCAAACAAAGAAAAGGTACTTCGGAACAACGGAGAGGTTTACATAATCAGCCCATATGCGCTGATCTGGAGCGACGATCGGTATTACCTGGTTGGGTATTCGGATAAGCGGCAAAAACTGACGGCTTTCCGGGTTGATAGGATGACAGTGCCTCAAATTACGGATGAGGCAGCGGTTAAGAACACGGAGTTTAACCCAGCGGATTTTGCAAACAAGGTAGTTCAGATGTATGCCTCTGGAGAGGAAAAGACGGTGGTGCTTCGCTGTACGAATGATACGATGCGGAGTGTAATCGACAAGTTCGGAGAAGGAATACAGGTAGCTAATTTCGATAACGAACATTTTACCGCCGAAGTGCAGGTGCAACCCAGCCAGACCTTTTTCGGATGGGTGTTTACTTTCAGAGGGGATATTGAGATTCTGAAACCGGAGAGCGTGAAAGAGGAGTACCTTTCCATTGCGAGAAAAGTAGCTAAAATGGACTAACCTTTTTGCTCTGTCAATACACGTTTTTGCTAAAACGGTGACGCGGCCAAATATTTGACCACGTCGCCGTTTTGCAATTTTAAACCGTTGATTTTTGTTTCCAATATGTTATAATTCTTATCGTGAACAGGCCGTTCATGAAAGGAAGGGAATGAATTGAGATCAAAGAATCCTGAGCTGATGAAGAGCATCCAGGGCTTTATTAATCAGTTCTGCCTTGAATCATCCCGGACACCTTCTGTTGCGGAGATTGCCAATGCAGTCGGTATCAGTAAAGGATGTGCGCAGAACTACCTGAAAGAGATGGATGAGAAACAGATGATCTCTTACCAGGATGGAGAGCTAAATACCCGCGTGTTTAACAAGTGTCGGACTGAGCAGGTAGGTGTCCCACTTGCTGGCGTGATTCCCTGCGGTACACCTGAAGAACAGGTCGAAGATGTAGAAGAATACGTCTTTATGTCACGCACTCTGCTTGGAGCAGGCGATTTCTTTATTCTTCGCGCAAACGGCGATTCTATGGTCGATGCAGGAATAGACACAGGAGATTTAGTGGTCATCCGACGGCAGCTTGAGGCATCACCCGGTCAGATCGTGGCAGCTCTCGTTGACGGAGGCAGCACCTTGAAGAGACTGGATTATGACACAGATGAAGGGCAGTATGTATTGCTGCCAGAGAACAGAGAGAAAAACTATCCTCCTGTAAAGGGAAGCAATATCAGCATACAGGGAGTAGCAATTCGAGTAATGAAGGATTTATGAAGCATCACTTTAGGAGAAGAACGAAAAAAGCAGTTAACCGTATTCAAGAGAGAAACTCAACAGCGGTTTTGTTTTCTTCATCCATTTGAGTGATAAAACCATTATCATTTGGAGGGTGTAGCATGAGCGATAACCGTAAAAGTCCCGGATTCTATGTAACTTGTCCGGGCTGTGGCAAGGTACATCAGAAGAGCATTATGACAGAATCCATCATTGTTTGTCCGCGCTGCGGATATGAGTTTTATTCTTTGCTAAAGAATGGCGTGTTCATTTCGTTTCCGGCGTCTCAGATAGACAATACGCAGTTCTTTGGTCAAGTCAAGCTGCTGGCTTCAACACTGGATAGATTAACTCCGATAGAAACCGGAGCCAGTAATAAAGTATCCCGCGCTTAAAATAAATACAACTCCATAGGTGAGTGATTCGCTGATCATGTCGTACTGCATTAAGCAGAGGGGCAGAAGTGATTCACGAGAGTTTGCTAACGAGACTGTATTTGACAGGAATCATCAAGAGTCCGGCAAAACGTAACTACAGACCTCGCGGCACAGAAACCATGTGTTTCATGTGCCGGAGAGCGTCAATCTGTAGGCGTTTTGCCGGGCTCTTTTTTTGTTTTGGACATTTTTTCTGTGAGTGATTGCAATTGGTCCCTCTTAGATTGGGGTAAGTGAGGGGAGGCAGCTTGCATGCGTGGCCCAGGTTGATACACACACACTTCCATTCGAGCTTATAACAGCTCTTTTTCAGTAGGAGAAAACCAGACCAAACAAGTCTCGGACTCCCGTTAAAAAAAACGGGTGAGTTCGGGGCCTCGTTGTGCTGCGCTCATTCATCAAGCGGCTACTTCCTGTCACGACCACCCGTTTTGCCGAGAGGCAGAAAGGTGGTCAATGATGACTTTACAGGAAGTTATGAATCAAATCCCCCAGAAGAAGTGGAGTACACGTGTTCCCTCTGTTTCCTTGATGCTTGAACAGGATTCACCTGTTTTCTATGACGCATTGGACGATGAAACGAGCGCATCGATCTACAGCAGCGGCTTTGTGCTGTTCCAAAAGGGAGAACATGCGACAGTGTTCCCACTCCACGCCTGCAAGGACTATGTATATAAAACGGTTGAAGAGGAAATCGTTGTTCCTTTCTCGGAATTTGCCGATCAGCCGTGGCAGATAAGGATCTGCATGGAGGGGAAAGATCGCCTGGTTCATAACATGAACAACTGCAAGACAGGCAGGACAGTATCAATAGATGCCTATGATTCGGATGACCTGTGGGCCGAGTTTTCGGACTTAGGGAGAGGAAACCCCTTAAATACGCTTTTGGAACAGGAGAACCGAGAAGAAGAACTCAAGACACTTACTAAGAATATCGCAAAACTGCAGGAGTTTCAGCGAGAGGTCTTGATTCTCTGTGTCGTATTGGGAAATACGCAGGAGCAGGCCGCAAAGATTCTTGGCACATCGCATCAGGCCGTGTCTACCAGTTTGAAGAGAGCATTGCATAATCTCCGGATGATGTATGGAATTTCAGACAACTACGGTGGGTTTAACAGGTTTTCACGGAAGAACAAGTAAATGAAGAAAGGCCGCTGCCAGTGCACGAAACAATGCACTGGCAGCGGCCATTTTGTTTTTTAAAGAATAATTTCTGAAGGGGTGATTGCAATTCGGCCTTTGAAACTTGGGGTATGTGAGGGATAGGAATCCCGGAGAGGGGGTCGAATGAAATGAAGATTTAGATATGCGGGCTATAGCCCGCTATTTGAGAAACCAAAACTAAATACGAAAGGAAAGAAGCAATGAAACAGAAGAAATGGTTCAAAAAAGCCGTGTCGAGTATGCTCACGGCAGTAACACTGTTTACGACAGTTATCACGCCTATGCCTGCACTGGCAGCAGATGAGTGGCCGGGGGATGATCTGGCAGTGTATGTGGATGTGCTCCCGCTGCTGGAGGAAGTGTCCGATCAGCTTGATCCTTCCGAAAAGGTCACAGCCGAGTCCTACGTTACTGAGATCGGATCGGAGATCGACCTGAGTACGGATTTTACCAACATTACTTATGACAGCGAAAAGGTGAAAGTCAGCTTCTTTGAGGCGAAGAATCCCGCGGGACAGAGTTTCTCTACGACCCATGCGGACAACTTCCTGGCCATCTACTATGCTGAGCCCTATAGCGGAAATCCCGCATATAAGTTCAGCCGCACTGTAATGGTCACAGAGCCGGTCATTGACGATGCAGAGGCTTCGTCGAATGTCGCCGTAGAGGAACCGGCAGAAACTACTGCAGATGAAAGTGGCGGTGAGGACCCAGATGTAGACCTATCCAGTGGACGGGAGGCACGTGAAGAAATCAGCGACGTTTGTCTTCCAACTGAAGAATCTGGCGAAGAACTGGAGATAAGCGATCTCGTGCCCGAAGAGCCGCAAAATGATATGGCTGAGGATGGTGTTTTTGAAGAGCAGCCGGAAGAGGTCAAACCCGCTGAAGGTCAGCCTGACGAGGGGCTTACCAGAGAAGAGATGAACGGCTTGCTGGAAGAAGCCCAGGATCAGGAAACTACTGATTGGGAAACCGGCATAACCATTTCCGGCGTACTGAATTGGGCGTCGGAGAAAGAACGCATCAATCTTCTCGGAATGGACACCGGGGAGTCGGTATCGTTTGAAATGCCGACTGTTGGCTTGAAATCGGCTTCGCGGGCTCCCAGCACAGAATACGTCAGCATTACCAAGGGTGAGAATTTCTACTATGAGACCTATGGCCTCGGCACGTATGTCACTTCTCCCTACTATATTCAGTTCGGTAATGTCTATACAATTGCCTTTTGCGTACAGCCCGCGCTGCCCGGCCCTGGTGATGGCGTCTACACGATTGAGCAGGTATGGGATAATGCCGATCTCGCCAAGGTGATCTATTATGCGGACTATGCCGAGGGAAGCGAGAATTTCTTTGATACCTATTATCCTTACTATGACGAGGTTGTCCGCTTTATCATTACGCACATTGCAGCATCCTATGCAAACGGCAGTTCTGATGCATTTACTGGTGCAAATGAGATAGCACAGGAGCTGGCCATGCAGCTTTATTGCTATGCGGTCAGCCAGCCGGAAATCCCAGATATGTCCATGTCATTCTCCAATCCCTCTGTTGTGGCGTATAAAGATGGGGATAGCCAGAGAACGGAAAATGTCACGTTTTATGCAGACTCCAGCCAGAGTATCGTGATGAATCTCCCTGCTGGTGTTGTGTTCCATAACGTGACCACCGGGGTAACAAGTGCTCCGGGCGAAAGTGTAACAGTACCTGGCGGCACAACCTTCTATCTTTCCGCGCCAATGTCTCAGACCGGTGATTCCAGCGGAAACTGGTCTTCTACAATGCACGGCAATATCTCTGAAGACTATGCGGCCTATAAGATCACAACCGGCTGGGATGTTCAGGATTTGGCTTTTGTTTTCGGAGAAAGTTCGGAGCATGAGCAGTCCGTGAGTTTTAATGTGCGGTGGATTTCAAGTGCGAGAATCATCGTCCTTAAAAAAGACACAGCCAGCGGCATGAGTCTCTCGGGCGCAGTTTTTGGCGTTTATTCCGATGCTGCTTGTACCAACTTGATTGCTCAGATGCCTGCGACAGATGCAAATGGTCTTTCGGCTGTGGAAATCTCAGCTGAGCAGAATACGGTATATCTGAAAGAAATCGTAGCCCCCACCGGATATCTGCCAGACACTTCGCCCTATAGCGTGAATGTTGTGGCGGGGCAGGATTCCAATGTGACGATCACGAATAAAAGAGAAAAAACCACATGCAGCCTAACTGTTTTCAAAGAAGGCGAAGTCCTGGTCAGCGGAGCTTCGGAGGGAAATGACGTTATCTTCCAATATGAAAACCAGCGTCTGCCAGGAGCAGTTTTTCGGGTGACAGCCGGTGCAGATATTCTGGATGAGAATGGCGCGGTAGTCTGTCAGCAGGGAGCTGTGGTGGCAGATAATCTTATGACTGGTAGCGATGGTTCAGCCAGCCTTACAGATTTGTACCCCGGAACTTATGTGGTGACTGAGATCAGCGCCCCGAAAAACTATCTGAACGAAGGCCTCGCAAAGCAGGTAGTTGTCAAAGCAGAAGCAGATAACGGTGTGAGCTTTTCCGATAACCGTCAAAAGGTCGTTGTTGAGGTTGAGAAAAAAGACAAGATGACCGATACGACGATCCCCGGCGCAATATTCGGACTGTATGCCGGCGAAAACATTCTGGATGACTCCGGCAATATGGTTGTTGTAAAGGACACCTTGATTTCCCAAACCACGACAGGGAATGGCGGCATTGGGGCTTTTAACGTGGATCTTCCGTTAAATACCATGTTCTATGTGAAAGAGTTGACTGCGCCTGTAGGCTATAAGTTGAATGACAACGACATTTATTCTTTCACTACGGACTATACCAACGAGAAGGAAGAGACCATTCATTTTTCTCATACCTTTACCAACGAAGAAGTACTAGGGTCTCTCACAATCTGCAAAGAGGGCGAGGTTCTGTCTGGAGCAAAAGCGTCTGATGATGGCGTTGAATTCCATTATGAGGTCAGAAAACTGGAAGGAGCTGTTTTCAATGTTTACGCGGATGAAGAGATCAAGTCTGCTGGAGGCAAAGTCATTTACAAGAAAGGTGATCTTGTCGCAGAAAAGCTGATTACTGGTGCAGATGGCAGTGTTAAGCTGGATGGGCTGTACTTTGGCACCTACATGGTGACGGAGACTGCGGCCCCGAAAAATTTCGTAAGAGCCGGTGAGAGCAAGACGGTTACTCTCTCGCCAGACAAATCCTCCGGAGAGGCAACTATCACTTTCCACAATGATCGTCAGAAGGTAACCGTTGAAATCAGTAAGGTGGACGATACAACTAAAAATCCGCTGGCTGGTGGCATCTACGGACTCTATGCTGTAGAAACGATTAGCAGTGCGGAAGGCGATCCCCTCGTTCAGAAGGATACTTTGATTGCCAAAGCAACAACTGGAGCGGATGGAAAAGCGGCATTCAATGCGGATATTCCCCTGAATACGAGCTACTATGTCAAGGAGCTTCAGGCACCGAAAAAGTATGTTCGCAATGAGGACGACGTAGTTACCTTTACAGCAGCATATACCAGTGATGACGAGGCTGTGATCAAGTTCAGCTACACCTTTGAAAATGCCCGTGTCAATGCCCGCATTGATTTGACAAAGCTGGATGCAGAGACCGAGTTAAAAACCCAGGGAGATGCAACGCTGGAGGGAGCAAGCTATGGCCTCTATGCCAGGGAAGATATTGTTCATCCGGATGGCAAGACAGGTGTAATCTTTATGAAAGATGAACAGGTCGCTACGCTGACGACTGACAAGGACGGCAAAGCATTTATTGAGAACCTGTATCTCGGAAAGTATTACATCAAAGAGCTTGTCCCTTCGGAGGGCTATTTGTTGGATGCTACAGAGTATGAACTGGACTGCACCGATGAGGACGATACGGTGAAAACCGTTCAGAGAGCTGTCACATCCAAGGAGCAGGTTATCAAGCAGCCATTCCAGATCATCAAGGCAGCAAACAACGGGAAGACAGATGCGGACCTTATGAGTGGAGTCGGGTTTTCTGCTTATCTTATCAGCACCTTGAAAGAAAACGCTGACGGCTCCTATGACTTTAACGGCGCTTCTCCTGTGACGCTTACGGCAGACGGCAAGACAGAGATTATCACAGATGACCGCGGCCATGCGCAGACAATTCCACTGCCTTACGGCAAGTATCTTGTCCGAGAGACAACGACTCCGCACAATTACAAGCCGGTGGATGATTTCGTCGTGACAATCGCTGAGAACAACCCGACCGAGCCGCAGGTCTGGCGTGTGTTGCTGGATGGAGAGTTTTCAGCAAAGCTCAAGATCGTAAAGAAGGACGACGAAACCAAGAAACCTGTGCTGATTGCAGACACGGAGTTTAAGGTCTATGACCTGAACAACAATAAGTATGTGGAGCAGGTGACAACGTATCCTGAAACGACGGTCCACAAATCCTTCTTCACAGATGCCAACGGCTATCTGATTCTCCCTGAGAATATTCTTCCCGGTCATTACCGGATTGAAGAAGTCAAAGCCCCGGATGGGTATATCTTGGGAACTTCTGCAGCAGAGGTCGTTGTTGACTCTGACACAGCGTATGAGATGGATGGTGTTTCTCACGATGCCATCATTACGGTAGAGCTGGAGAATCACCCGGTTAAGGGCAGGCTTGAGATCATGAAAAAGGGCGAAGTCCTGAAAGGCTACGGAAAAGACTTCCTCTATGAACTTCAGCCGCTGGCGGATGCGGAGCTCGAAATCTATGCTGCGGAGGACATCTATACCCCGGATCATCAGGTGGACGCGAACAACAACCGCCTTGTGATCTATGCAAAGGACACGCTGGTTTCCGTAGTGGTGACAGACGAAAATGGTAAGGCAGCAGTCGAAAACCTGCCGCTGGGCTCCTACTATGTAAAAGAAGTGAAAGCTCCGAATGGCTTTGTCTTGAACACAGAGCTTCAGCCGATTACGTTCTACTATAAGGATCAGAACACCCCGGTTGTTGAGCGCAGCCTGGAATTTATCAACGAGCGTCAGAAGGCTGAAATCTCTATTGAGAAGCAGGATGCACAGAACGAAAACAAGATTGCCGGTGCAGTGTTTGGCCTGTATGCCAAGGATTCAATCTCTGTAAATGGAAAGGAAATCGTGGCAGGGGGCAAACTGCTGCAGGAGGCCACTACCGATGCTAACGGGCATGTTACTTTCCGTGTGGATCTTCCTCTCGGGTATCATTATTATGTGAAAGAGATCAAGGCGCCTTCCGGCTTCGTAACGTCAGATGAGGTTCTTGACTTTGCACCGACATATCAGGGACAGGAGCTTTCCACCGTGGCAATGACTGCGTTGAAGAAAAATGAGCCTACGAAGGTGGCGGTCACCAAGTCTGATATCACTACCGGTGTTGAGCTTGACGGCGCAACACTGACCGTTCTGGATAAGAAAGGCCATGTGGTCGAAAGATGGACGTCTGAGCGGAACAAGCCGCATATTATCCAGTACTTGACAGTGGGCGAAACCTATACGCTGCGGGAAGAGTATGCGCCTTATGGTTATCTGACGGCAAAGGATGTGAACTTTACGGTTCAGGATACCGCAGAGATTCAGAAGGTCGAAATGAAAGATGAGGTCCCTAAAGCTCTGCTGATCATCACAAAGAAAGGCGAGTTCCTGGATAAAGTGACTGTGGTAGATAACGCAAAAGGCATCCTGGAGTATCTCTTCGGATATGTGAGCGGAAACTTGAGCGAAGTGACTTTTGAGGTTTATGCTGCCGAGGATATTAAGGCTGCGGATGGTATGAGTCCCAATTATTATAACAAGGATGCACTAGTCGGAAAGATTACGACGGACAGCAAAGGCATTGCATCACTGGACGGACTTCCCGTAGGAAAATACTATGTGAAGGAAGTCAGCACGGCGCATGGGTATGTGCTGGATCAGAAAGCCCGCTATGTGGATCTGAGCTATCGAGATCAAAATACACCCGTCGTCTCTTATGATGAGAACTGGCAGAACAATCGGCAGAAAGCCACCATCCATATTCAGAAGACTGAGAAGAACAGCAAAACACCGCTGGCGGGAGCAGTCTTTGGTCTGTATACAGCTGAGGATATCAAGTCTGTGACTGGAAAGACACTGGTGAAAAAGAATACCCTTATTGAGATGAAGACCACGGATACTGATGGGAAGATTACCTTTATTGCAGATCTTCCGGTAGACGGGAAGTACTATGTACAGGAAATCTATGCTCCTGCCGGGTATGTGACGGATCAGCAGAAAAAGGACTTTGTCTTCGATTCCAATACTGCTGCACAAGCTGAGATCGTTATGGAGTATGCCTTTGAAAATGTGCCCACCATGGTGGAGCTTTCCAAGCAGGATGTGACAACGGGCAAGGAATTACCTGGCGCTCATATGGAACTTCGAGACGAAACGGGTAATCTGATTGACGAATGGATCTCCGGGGATAAGCCGCACACCATTCAGAAACTGATCGTTGGCAAGAAATACGCACTGGTGGAGACTAAGCCAGCTGATGGGTACGTATCCGCTGAGCGCATTACCTTCAAGATCGAAGATACCCATGAGGTACAGAAAATCGTAATGAAGGACGATGTGACGAAGGTGGAAATCAGTAAGACAGACATTACAACCGGAAAAGAACTGCCTGGAGCAAAGCTGACGATTCTGGACAAGGATGGAAAGGTCATATTTACTTGGGTATCTACGGATAAGCCGAACTACATTACCAAACTCCCAGTAGGCGACTATACCCTTTGCGAAGAGACTGCGCCCAATGGCTATCTGAGGGCTGAGAACGTCAAGTTTAGCGTCAAGGACACGGGAGAAATCCAGAAGGTTGTGATGAAAGATGCTCCTGTCAAAACACCTGAAAACTATGAAACTCCGAAAACCGGTGATGAGCACAAGCCACTGATCTGGATCGGCATTGGTGTCCTGGGTATCGCAACTCTTGTCCTGAGCGTTGTTTTGTTCAGAAGGAGAAAGTATTACTGATAGTTGAGAGAAACCAAATAACACACTGAGTTTCCCAGCCAGTGATCTGGCTGGGAAATTCTTTTGCCTTTTTCTGAGAGGTGATTGCAATTCGACCTTCCAAACTTGGGGTAAGTGAAGGCCTGAACAAGAGACCTTCACTGTACCTTGAAAAATAAGTGAACTCACTTCATACCCTGCTGCTTGGAATGATACTGGTGGTGAGTGCGCATATATGCGCGCGGCCGCCTGAAACACGTCGCGGAAGAAACGGGACAGGAACGGGTCCGAGAGGGCAGGCAAACGTAAGGACAATAATATCAAACAGCAGATACTATGCGGCGGGACGAAAGCGGTAACGCAGCAGTTCCGCCGTATGAATGTGCTGTTTGGCACAGATCAAAAATGAGGAGGATAAGCAAAATGATTCAGTTTGTTGCCGGCATGGGGATCGGCATCTACTTCTGTATGGTGTGCTGGCTGATCATGTGCTGTATCTATGCAGAGAAGCAGTACCCTGAATTTTTTGAGCGGATCTGGAGAGAGCAGGACGAGAGGGAGGCTGTCGTATGACGAGAACATTGGTTTTGACCGGTTGCGGGCTTTTGGTGCTTGGTTCATCTACACTCGTCTTTTGCTGCGTCCGCGTCGGGGCGCTGTACGATCGCAGCCTGTCTGGGCATCCTCCGGATCAGCAAAGAAAGGAGGCAGATGAAAATGGCTTTGAACCAAATAGCGGATAGGGAGCAGTATTCACCGGATAAACCTAAATCCTGTGAATACTGCTTTTTCTGGAAGGGAAAACGGGTTGGATGTGGACTGGGAAGCTGTCGTTATCTCATATCCAAGGAACCAGAACAGCGGGAGAGCATGAACGAAATATGCTGTGATGGTTGTCCCTATGGCAAATACTCTCCGTGTATTGGCTATTGTCTGATGAAAATCATGCGGGAGCTGAAGGTGGGGAGATATGCTGAATGAGAACAAAATGCAGTTTCCTTTTCACTACGGGGGTGAGGCTGAGAGCTACACCTTCTACCGTATCCCCAAAATCCTTTTTTCCGAGAAGGTTTTCAATCACTTGTCTGTAGAAGCGAAGCTACTCTATGGGCTATTGCTGGATCGAATGCAGCTATCGCTTAAGAATGGATGGCTGGATGATGAGGGAAAGGTGTTTATTTACTACACGGTAGAGAACATCATGGAGGCGATGACTTGTGGCAACAAGAAAGCTGGCACCTTGCTTGCGGAACTGGATGATAAGCGAGGCATCGGACTTATTTCACGGGTACGCCAAGGACTCGGAAAACCAGACAGGATTTACGTTCACAAGTGTGTAACGACGGAAATGTTAAAAGGACACTTCCAGACATGTCAGATTGACACCTCTGGAAATGCTACTTCGACACCTCAAAATATGTCAAAAGAACACGCTAATAAGACTGATACAAGCTATATCCAAAATAATCAGAAAGAATTTAGTGATACTGATCTTTTCTATCTCGGAACCCGAGGCTCGAATAATCGGTATGCAGTAGATCAAGGCATGGTAAGCCGGGGGATGGATGAGAGAGAAGAATATAGAGTGTTTTTTCTGGAGAACTGCTCCTTCGAGACTCTGAAAATGGATTACCCTTATGATCGGGAGATGCTGGATGAAATGTTGGAACTGCTTATAGAAGTGTGCAGCAGCACGCAAAAGACAGTTCGCATTTCAGGGGATGACAAGCCTATTGATGTTGTGAGAAGCAGATTAATGAAGCTCAACGAAGAGCACATCCAATATGTACTTGACTGTTTCCGCGGGAATACCACGAAGGTGAGAAACATCAAGCAATATCTGCTTGCATCCTTGTACAATGCCCCGGTGACTATTAGCAGCTATTATTCGGCGCTGGTACAGCATGACATGCACGAAACAGCAGACTAATAAATGCAAAGAATAAAACTATATGAGAAGGTGAATTGGTTGGAAGACCTGATTAACATCAACTATAAGGACGGCAACCCAACGGTATCCGCGAGAGAGCTTTACGCAGCTTTAGGCGCGAAGACTGAGTTTCGTCATTGGTTCCCCCGAATGTGCAGCTATGGCTTCCAGGAGGGGACCGACTACATCAGCGTTTGGCAGAAGAAACAGACCAATGGTGGCCTGCAGATGGTGTCTGAGTATCAGATCAGCATCGACATGGCCAAGCACATCTGTATGATCCAGCGCGATGAACGCGGCAGAAAGTACCGCCAGTATTTTCTTGAATTGGAGAAAGCATGGCAATCGCCGGAGAAGGTGATGGCATGGGCATTGCAACTGGCCAATCAGCAGGTGAAAGAACTGAACGGTCAGCTCCAGGAACAGAATCAGCAGATTGCTATGCTCCGGCCAAAGGCCATTTATTTGGATATGATCCTTCACTCTCCGTCACTTGTGCTGATTACACAGATTGCAAAGGACTACGGTATCAGCGCTATTCGGTTGAACAAGCTTCTCCATGAATGGGGTATCCAGTACAAAGTCCGCGATCAATGGGTTTTGTATGCGCAATATCAGGGACAAGGATATACCTGCAGCACATCGATAGAGGTTCGACGTGACGTGCGGCTGGAGGTTAAGTATCAGACCGAGTGGACGCAGAAAGGCCGGGTATTCCTCTATCAGCTCTTGAAATCTAAAGGCTATCTGCCTGTTGTTGAGCAGCAGATGGGCCTTCTTGAGAGTGTGGGAACCCTGTTGACCCCTGCAATGTACGATTCCAATCTGAGAGAGGAGGGAAGTGCCAGCCATGCAGGAGGAAGTAAATGAAAAAACGATAGCCCTCTGTATCAAGGGCGGGAAGATCTCTGCAGATATTCTGAAGGCTGCTATGAGGAAGTATCTCCAGGAAAAGGAGAGAACGAAAACAAAAACAGCACAAAAGTTAGAGGCAAAAAAACAGAAGAAAACGGAGATCGTCAAGCACGGTAAACAGAGCATTAAAAGCATGGTGGAGAAGGGCTGGGAGCTTACAAACATCGAAATCACAGACAACAATATTCGTTCCTTTGAACGGGTGGCACGAAAATACGGGATTGACTACAGCCTGAAGAAAGACAAGTCCACTGAGCCGCCGAAGTACCTCGTATTCTTTCGCGCAAAAGACACTGAAGTCATGACAACTGCCTTTAAGGAATACTCCAGCGTGCAGCTTAATAAGAGCAAGAAGGTATCGATTCGGAAGAAACTGCAAAAGGCGATTGAGAAAGCAGCCAAGCACCGCGAGCTTGAGAAAACCAAGCAGAAGGATAGGGGGCAGTCGCTGTGAATCAGAAACAAAAGCGCGACTTTCCGGCCTTTCGCAAGGCACGTGATGCGCTCCAGAGCAGATTTGGAACAATCAACAAAGCGCATCTTGTAAGCCAAAGTGTTCCCTATGTCATCATGTTTTACCTGGTAGATAAGGAAGCCTGGCTCTATCGGAACTGCATTGGCGGGTCAGCCTTTGACAAGCTTATGGCTGTGCTGATGAATTTCAGCCTGCCCTTTCAGAATCCTTTGCTGAGTGTCCATCCCTTTGACCTTCTTGTCGGGCTCGTTGGGGCGATAGGCCTGTGGGCGTTTGTGATGTATCGCAGAAAAAACGCAAAGAAGTTCCGGCAAGGTGAGGAATACGGTTCGGCACGATGGGGCAATGAAAAAGATATTCGCCCTTTCATTGATCCGGTCTTTGAGAACAATATCCTGCTTACACAGACTGAGCGCCTGACCATGAACAGCAGACCCAGCAAACCGCAGTACGCGAGAAATAAAAATGTGATCGTGATCGGTGGCTCTGGCTCTGGCAAGACTAGATTCTACGTGAAGCCGAATTTAATGCAAATGCCAGAAAAGGTCAGCTATGTGGTCACTGATCCGAAAGGGACTATCGTAGTCGAGTGCGGAAAAATGTTGAAGAAAGCGGGTTATGAGATCAAGGTGCTGAACACGATCAACTTCCGAAAAAGCATGCATTATAACCCGTTTTGCTATATTCGCAGCGAAAAGGACATCCTGAAGTTGGCCAATACCATCATTGCCAACACAAAAGGTGATGGGGAAAAATCCGGTGAAGATTTTTGGGTGAAAGCCGAGCGCCTTTTATATTGCGCCTTGATCGGATACATCTACTATGAAGCGCCGGAAGAGGAGCAAAACTTCGCTACATTGCTGGAATTTCTGAATGCTTCTGAGGCGAGAGAGGACGATGAAGAGTTTAAGAACGCTGTGGATCTTCTCTTTGAAGAGCTGGAAGCGGACGACCCGGAACACTTTGCCGTCAGGCAATATAAAAAATATAAGCTCGCTGCCGGTGTTATATGCTCTGGGAGTACTTTTAGTACGTTGTTACTGAAGTGCGCTTAGAGCTTTTTTAATACATACGGAGAAAGGAGGAAATTACAGTGAGAGAAAGAATTACTGCTCTGTATGAGCGTCTAAGCCACGATGACGAGCTGCAAGGTGAGTCGAACAGCATAACCAATCAGAAGAAAATGCTTGAATTATATGCGGAAGATAACAACTTGACTCCGTTCAGGCATTTTACGGATGATGGCATTTCAGGAACCAGGTTTGACCGGCCAGGTTTTATGGCAATGATGAAAGAGGTCGAAGCCGGTAATATTGGTACCATCATAATCAAAGACATGAGCCGAATGGGCCGTGACTATCTGCAAGTCGGACAGATCATGGAGATGCTTCGGCAGAGAGATATCCGTCTTATTGCCCTTAACGACGGTGTCGATACTCTCAAACAAGATGATGATTTCACTCCCTTCCGTAATATCATGAACGAGTGGTATGCCAGGGATACCAGTAAGAAGATCAAATCAACCTTTAAGGCCAAGGGTAACTCCGGCAAACACGTTGCCAGCAGTTGCCCTTATGGATATCTGAAGGACGAACATGATGGTGACCACTGGATTGTGGACCCGGAAGCGGCAGCTATTGTCCGTCAAATATTTGCATGGACTATGGAGGGCTTCGGTCCTTATCAGATAGCTCAACTGCTTAAGGAAAAGAAGGTTGAAATACCCGCCGTGCACATGGCACGTTTTGGTCAGGGACTAAACAAGAACAAGACCTTTAAGGATCCTTATAACTGGGGATCATCTACTATCGTGAACATCCTGAAGAAGCGAGAATACCTGGGGCATACCGTTAACTTCAAGACCAGGAAGCACTTCAAGGATAAGAAAAGTCACTATGTTTCCGAGGATCAGTGGGTCGTATTTGAGAATACGCAGGAACCGATCATAGACCAGGAAACGTTCGATACTTGCCAGCGGTTGAGGAATAATGTCCGCCGATATCCGAACGGATGGGGTGAAACACATCCTCTGACCGGCCTTATGTATTGCGCTGACTGCGGGGCGAAGATGTATGTCCATCGGACCAGCAATGGCAAAAGAATTGCTCAATATACTTGTTCTGCTTACAGCAAGGTACCGGTCGGAACCAGATGCCCAACACAACATAGAGTCAATGCAGATGCCGTCATCGAACTGATAAAGACCATGCTCAAGGCAATATCTGAATACTCTCAGAATGACCGAGAGGAGTTCTTGAGAGTGATCAGAGAAACGCAGGCTGTTCAGCAGTCTGAGGAATTCAATCAGAAAAAAGACCGTATAGGCATCGTTGAAAAACGAATTTCTGAATTAGAGAAACTGATCCTCAGAATATATGAGGACAACATCCTCGGCAGGCTTTCTGATGATAGATATACCCTTCTTGATCAGCAGTATGCCAAAGAACAGCAGGCACTGAGAGTAGAGCTTGCTGAGCTGCGTTGCTTTATTCAGACTGTTGAACACGGCGATAAATCGATAGAAAAATTTGTGGCACTACTCGATAAGTATGTGTCCTTCGATGAGCTGACGAATACAATGCTGAATGAATTTGTCGAGAAAGTTTTGGTTCATGAGCGTGACCGAAAGGGCAGCATAAAGACTACTCAAGAGATTGAAATCTATTTTAACTTTGTTGGCAAATTTGTTCCCCCGTCTCTACTTCCAACAGCCCCGACAGCTGAAGAACTGGAGGTAATCCGCAAGAGAGAAGAACTCAAAGACAGACGGCATCAGCAGTATCTTCGCCGGAAGGAAAGCGGATGGCAGCGTCAATATGAGGATCGAGTGAAATCTGAAAAGCGTAAGAAGATGGAAGCAATGAAGGAACAGATCCGTGCAGAGGATATCGCAGCTGGGGTATTCATCCCGGTATCGGGTATGCCGGAGATCGTACCGCAGATAGGAGTGCCACGATGATAGCATTAAAGATGATTTTGAAAATGTTATTGTTCCTGTCCAGGCAGGCTTTGCGATGATTGATGCGCTCTTGAACGGCGCTTTTATAGGAAAGTATCATAACTGAATGAGCTACTCATAAGCGGTTGTTGTTCTGAAAATTCTCAGTCAACAGCCGCTTTTTTATGGGGAAATTGCCTGTATCGATAAGGAGAATGAAGTGGGAAAAGAAATTTTCAATATCATTAACGATATGTCAGAGGTTCTAAGTGCAGCGCAGCTGAGGAAACTTCAGGACGTGTTGGTCTGGAGGCTTAGTGAGGAAGAAAAGCAACGTTATGACTATTCGAACAAAGAGTATTTAGATATGTTCCTGGCGGCCAAGAAACTGGAAGGTTGTTCAGAGAGAACTATTATGTACTATCGTACGGCATTGAACAAGATGTTTGAGAAGTTGGATGTTCCTGTTGTAAAGATGACGACCGAGGGATTAAGAGGGTATCTTGCCCAATATCAGGATGAAGGTCATTGCAGCAAGATTACTATAGACAATATCCGTAGAGTCTTGTCAACCTTTTTCTCCTGGCTCGAGGAAGAGGACTATATTGTCAAAAGTCCTGTTAAGCGTATTCATAAGGTTAAGGCAACAGAGAAAGTCAAAGCCGTTATTTCTGATGAAATCATCGAGATTCTAAGAGATGGATGCCTTGAAAAAAGGGATCTTGCTATGGTAGAGCTCCTTCTTTCAACAGGAATCAGAGTTGGAGAATTGGTAAACCTGAACATCGCTGATATCAACTTTGCGACAAGAGAGTGCATTGTCTATGGCAAAGGAGATAAAGAACGGCGGGCATATTTTGATGCTAAGAGCAAGGTTCACATCGAAGAATATCTGCAAACAAGGACCGATGACAATCCGGCGCTGTTTGTTTCGCTAAAGGCTCCATACAACAGATTAACCATTAGTGGAGTTGAAACCCGAATGAGAACTTTAGGACGTCATGTATCGGTTCAGGGAATTCATCCTCATAAGTTCCGACGTACTATGGCCACAAGAGCAATTGACAAGGGCATGCCGATCGAGCAGGTGCAGCGTTTGCTGGGACACCAGCAGATTGATACAACGCTAAGGTACGCTATGGTCAATCAGGAGAATGTGAAGCTGTCACACCGTCGTTTGTTGGGATAATAATTGATGATTACAAACGAAGAATTATGTGATAATATATTCTCGAGTTATTCTGTGCTCGGGGAGCACAAATTTTAATTTGTGGAGATGATAAGATGGTCAATATAACAGATGTAAAACAGATTCTTCAATTTGCAATAGATGCGGAGATTAAAGTCTTTCTTGATGGTGGCTGGGGTGTAGATGCTCTTCTTGGATATCAG
>Ga0256407_10005105_pt1 | contig 21356 bp, 14 predicted proteins | sample RumenRJG_04DNA_FD_193489 | JGI IMG/M metagenome (GOLD analysis project Ga0256407, IMG submission 193489) | Bovine rumen microbial communities from Lethbridge, Alberta, Canada - RJG_04 | ecosystem: Host-associated > Mammals > Digestive system > Stomach > Rumen | place: Canada: Alberta... | reverse complement strand
CCATCCCATGAGCGATTATGTGTCGAAGTGTGATGTGCTCAAGGAGTTTAGAGGAAACAGATAGGTGAGAGAATCCGGAAGGTCCGGAATTCCTGATTCCTCAGGATACTCTGAAAATTCAGAAGATTCAGATTCCTCAGATTCTCCCTCAACTCCCCAAACCATATAGAATCATTTAAACTTAAATAAAAACTTAGAACAATTACTATGATCAACCAACAACTGTTAAACCCCGAGAGTATCGTCGTCATTGGCGGCTCTAACAACGTTCACAAACCCGGTGGCGCCGTGGTGCGCAACCTCATCAGCGGAGGCTATCAGGGCACACTTCGTGTAGTTAACCCCAAGGAAGACGAGGTGCAGGGCATCAAGGTATTCCACGATGCCAGCGAACTACCTCCCACCGACCTAGCCATTTTGGTCATCCCCGCCCGGTTCTGTCCCGATAGTGTGGAATTGCTCGCCCGCGACAAAGGTGTGCGTGCCTTCATCATCCTTTCAGCCGGATTCGGCGAGGAGACCCACGAAGGTGCTGTCTTCGAGCAGCAGATTCTTGACACTTGCGAGAAATATGATGCCGCTCTCATAGGTCCCAACTGTATCGGCCTGTTGAACAACCACCATCACTCGGTGTTCACCAAACCCATTCCCAACCTCAACCCTAAGGGTGCCGACTTTATCTCAGGCTCGGGAGCCACAGCCGTGTTCATTCTGGAGTCAGCTGTCATCAAGGGACTGCAGTTCAACAGCGTGTGGTCCATAGGTAACGGCAAGCAAATAGGTATTGAGGATGTGCTGCAATATATGGATGAGAACTTCGATGCAGAGCGCGACTCACATGTAAAACTGCTTTACATCGAGAATATTTCTAATCCCGACAAACTGTTGTTCCATGCCTCTTCGCTCATCCGCAAGGGATGCCGCATCGCTGCCATCAAGGCTGGCTCGTCGTCGGCAGGCAGCCGAGCAGCCAGCAGCCATACCGGAGCCATCGCCAGCAGCGACTCAGCCGTAGAGGCTTTGTTCCGTAAGGCAGGTATTGTGCGTTGTTTCTCACGTGAGGAGCTTACCACCGTGGGATGTATATTTACACTGCCCAAGCTAACGGGTAAGAATTTCGCCATTGTTACACATGCTGGCGGCCCCGGTGTGATGCTCACCGATGCACTGTCAAAGGGCGGACTGAATGTTCCGAAGATAGAGGGACCGAAAGCTGTTGAGCTGAAAGAGAAGCTATTCCCCGGTTCTTCTGTGGCCAATCCTATCGACATCCTAGCTACCGGTACTCCCGAGCATCTGGGTATATGCCTTGACTATTGTAACAATGAGTTCGACAATATTGATGCCATTGCTGTGATTTTCGGTACGCCAGGTCTCGTACAGTTGTGGGAGACCTACGATGTACTGCACAAGAAGATTCTTGAGAGCAAGAAACCCATCTTCCCTGTGCTGCCATGTCTCAATACGGCAGGTCCTGAGGTAGAGGAGTTCCTGAAGAAAGGTCATGTCAACTTCAGCGACGAGGTGACACTGGCCACTGCTCTCACACAGGTGATGAAGACCCCGCAACCTGCCGCCTCGGAGATTGAACTCTTTGGTGTTGATGTGCCCAAGATTCGTGAGATCATTGGTGGTATCCACGAGAATGGTTATGTATCGCCTGATATCGTACGCCAGTTGTTCAACTGTGCCGGCATACCTATGGTTCCCGAGATGGTAAGCGAGTCGAAAGAGCAGCTCATAGAGTTTGCCAACAAGGTAGGCTATCCTGTGGTGGCCAAGGTTGTTGGTCCTGTGCATAAGAGCGATGTGGGCGGAGTGGCCCTCAACGTACGTAGCGACGAGCACCTCGCTTTAGAATTTGACCGTATGATGCAGATTCCAGATGCCACCGCCATTATGGTGCAGAAGATGATTTCGGGTACTGAGGTGTTTATTGGTGCCAAATACGAGCAGCGTTTCGGTCATGTGGTGCTCTGCGGACTGGGAGGTATCTTCGTCGAGGTGCTCAAGGATGTGTCGGCAGGTTTGGCCCCGTTGTCATATGCTGAGGCATACTCTATGATTCATTCTCTGCGCGGCTACAAGATTATTAAAGGTACGCGTGGACAGAAAGGCATCAACGAGCAGAAGTATGCTGAGATTATCGTACGCCTCTCCACACTTCTCCGTTTCGCCACCGAAATCAAGGAGATGGACATCAACCCGCTGCTGGCCACCGACAAGGAGGTCATCGCCGTCGATGCCCGTATCCTCATTGAGAAATAACCAATCTGCGTGTCAGAGGTACGTGCTGTGCCTCTGACACCTATATTGTTTTCACCCATCAAACCATCAAAAACCAAACTATGGAATCGACCCGAGAATCATCACTCCGCCAACCGAAGGGGAATGGCTCATTCAACCGCGGATGCGGCTGTTTGTTGCTGGCTGTTGGAGTAATGTTGGCTGTGTGTGCCATCATCATTGGCATCACTAGTGTCGTGCTCGACGTAGAGGGCGGTAATAAAAATGAGGCTGAGTGGGCGGAATATGAGAAGAACCTGCCTGTTATCGACTCGCTGTATGATGCAGGAGTGCCAGACTCTATCATCGGCGAGCTTTATCCTCAACCCATCATTCGTCAGGGTGGTTTCGCTACTATCTTTGGAGGGGCCTTTGCTTTTCTTATTCTGATAGTGGCTCTTATCCCCATCATTATCGGTGTTGTCATGCTCAGAAGGCACAAAAAGAGATCAAAAGAGAGAGAACTGGAAATGTGATAGTCGCGCATTGATTCCTCTGAATCACTGCTATCAAACTCCAGAAGGGTTCTTTATGTAAGAGTGAAGGTGAACAGGAGAAATGTCTGCTCTCTTGTTCACCTTCACTCTTTTCTTTGGTTAGCTTTGTTTTATCCCTAGATTCATTTTTCCACTTTGAATGTAATGGCTTTGTCGCGGGCTGAGAAAGCAGGGGCATAGGCACATTGCACCGTGACGGTTCCACTTTGGTAGGTACCTGGACGGTCTACATAGTAGTCAGTTTCCATCTCGCGCTTCCCCTTGGGCAGCATGTCGAAGAAGTAGTTCGTGACATTGTCGCGCGGAGATACATAGCATCCTTTCCGATAACCGCTGATCTGACTTACCGGTTCGAGACAGGCAGCTCGTTTGTCGGTCACTTGTACGAAGTCGTAGTCGCGATTGGCAGTGATGACGATGCGCATGGTTACACGGTTGCCCACTTGAAGGGTTACTGCTCCCTGCTGGTTGCTGACAGGCTTGCCATTGATGCTCACGACCTCGCGTTTGATAGAAAGTCCCTCTTGCGAGGCCTCGATATCGGCCACAGACTGATAGAAACGTGCGTAGACGGCTCCCCAAGAGGTGCCAGGTGACGTTTTGCGCACCGTGAGCATGTCTTTGCCGGCAGCATTCTCGGTGGACTTGACATAGCCTAGACCGGTGGTTTGGGCGGAGGTCTGTAAGGGCTTCCCGTCGATGGTAATCTGTGCTGGCTGCCCATTCTGCTCAAGTGATGTCAGGTTGTCTTTCAAGAAAGCATAGGCAGCATTGACACTGTTGATGGGTGTGTCCCATGCCTGAGTGCGCTTCTCTTGCAACAGCCAACGCTGCATCTGTTCGATGTACTGTTGGTTAGCAGTGCCGTCGACCAGCTTCATGGCTTCGATGCAAGCCACTGACGTCGGAATCTTATAGTCGAACCAAGAACTGTAGGCACGGCGTGTATCAAAGTAGCGGCCTAGTTCGTCGGTATAGACCGAGTACTCAATCATACTCTCTAGGAATTCACGGGCCTTGTCTTTCTCTCCGAAATGAGCCAGTACCACCGATGCGGTGGCCTTGCCGTAAATGGTAAGGTCGGCAGTCATCTCCTTCAGTCGGTCAACTACAAAGCGTGTGAGATCGTCGGGAGTGCTTCCAATGAGAGCCCGCACATAGAGATAGTCGATGAGGAACTCAGAGGGTTGACATTTGCGTCCCGTCTCTTTCTCGGTGTTCTGCATGGCCAGTATCTCTTTGTTTGCCATCTCGCCCAGGAAAGAGAGGGCTTTGTTGAAGATGGTTCCTGCTTTTTTGTTCTCACCAATGAGCGACTGCTGGCGAGCTAGAATGTGGGCTACGGCCTGAGTGGCATAGACCGATGGGAACATGCCTGTCATCCATGCGAAGCTGCCGTTGTTGTGCTGGAGCTTGCCCAGCCGCTGGAGGGTTGCGGAAAGCTTTCCGTCGAGCTCCTCGGCATCGAAGTAGTCGGTGAGTTGTCGCATGTTGTCGCTCTCATTCTCGGCATCGAGCATCCACGGAGTTTCAGCGAGTAGGATATTCTTCAGTTCCTCGTTCTTTTCCAGTTCAGAGGTTAGCGATGCTCCATTCCCGTTGGTCTGGTGTTGTTTCCACTGCTCGATGGTGTTGCGTATGACGGGACTCGAATTGAGCAGCCAGCCGGCAATCGAGTTGGCATAATAGGTTGAGGCCAGCGAGATGGCATTGTCGGCCTTATCTGCAGCAACGGCGGGCAATGTCTGCACCATCATCCATGCGGGATTGTCGGCATACTCGATGGTCAGGGTGGGGGAGCCTGCTGAGGCGAGAGTCTTGCCCTGCGGGATTAGCTGCTTGAGGTCTACATTCACTTCTGAGGGTTCGTGTTGAGTAATGACACGTGTGTTCATCACTTGTTCGACATCGGGCAGAATAGGCAGATAGTGCTGTTCGCCGTCACTGAAGCCCTTGCCTGTTGCCGTGATGCGGCAGATGAGTGGCATGGAATTCAAGGCTTTGTTACTACGAGTGAATGCTGAGAGGTTGTAGGCTACGGCCGATGTGCCATTCGCACCGATGCGGAAGGGTTGTTGCTGGCTGAAGACCACTTTTTCGGTGGCAGGGTCAATCAGCTCAAGCAAGGTCTGCCCGCTCACCTCGTGCGCCGTGGTGTTCGCAATGCGTGAAGTGATGGTGGCCTCATCGTTCTGACGGATGAAGCGAGGAACATTGGGTTGAACCATTACAGTCTTAGCTGCTATGGCCTCGCCCTCAAGCATGCCGATATTCAGGTCTTTGTCGTGGGCCAAACCCATGAAACGCCAGGTGGTGACAGCCTCAGGCAGGGTGAACTTAATAGCAATTTGACCAGTGGCATCAGTGGTGAGTGACGGGTAGAAGAAGGCGGTCTCGTTGAAGTTTGTACGGGGTGACATCTGATTGGGCTTTGTGGGGTCTGCAGACGCACCATCGTCTGTCTGGCCTGTAGTGCTGTCGACCATTGCAGATTCTCGTGCTATGGACATGTCCCTTCCTATGCGGCCGCCCTCAATGGCTCCACCCTTCATGGGAGAAAGCAAAATGCGGTAGCCGCCGAAGTCGAAGATGTCATTCCCAAAGTGGTCGAAGTGAAGATCGGCCACTTCACGTGGCTCCAGTTTGGGACTCTCGGTGTCTTTTATCCGATAGATATAGCCCATGGCCCATGCCGACGATGGCAAGTTCTGTCTGAGTCGGTGGTCGAAATCCCATTGATGACTTCTCAACTGCTCGAGCGACTTGTCGTAGAGCGTGGCTAAAAGCTGGGCACGGGCAGGCTTGCCATTGGATTGTCTGACGCGTAAAGTCCATGTCTCTGTCTGTCCGGGGATTAACTTGTCGCGGAAAGTGGTCCACTCCATCTTGAGCTTCTTTTCGGGAAGAGGACGCTTGATGGTGGCCTCATGATGATAGAACACAGTATCTTTTACCCAACTCATGGCAATGTTGATGCCTTCCTGGTACTCTTCTTGGTAGACGAACGAGAGCGTCTTTACGGCATTGTTCAGATCGAGGTGTCCCATGTCGACGACTTTCTCACCTGACAATACTGTATAAAGAATATGCACGTTGTCGCTTGAGCCAACTTGCACGTAGACAGGCTTTCCTTCGCGAGGAAACTCATTGGAACTGACGTAGAACCAGTCGTTGGTTGGAGCGACAGGCTTTGTGTCGTTGAGGCTGAACACCGTCATTTTCTTTGTCAGCGTATCGGAACCGCAAATAGCCACCAGCCGATATACTCCCGATGGTAGGGGAGTGGTCGTAGAGGTAATGGCTACTGGCGTGTTGGAGTCTACAGTGCGTGTGGCTATTACCTGTCTGGGATTGCTCAGCCGCTCAACGGTGTATTGCACACGGTCAGCAACAGGCTGTCCCATGGCATTGAGCAGGGTGAAAGTGACATTTGGCAGACTGTCGCGAAGCACTTTCTCGGGCATCTCGACATGGAAGTTGCGTGGTCTGCTACCTAAAGGCAGCACACACTGGCTGTTGCGGGTCTCACCGCCTAAATCAGTGACCTCTGCCGTCACCTTGAAATTGTAATACTCATTTCTGGACGTACCTGATGGCAGACTGATGGGCACACGCATGGTAAACACACCGTTGCCATCGGTGGTCACAGTCTTCTCAGTCAGTATGGTTTTGTTGTTTGTATGGGGGTACTGACGCCACCAGAAGTAGGCCTGTGACCGCTCCACCCGATAGCTGACTTTTGCGCCTTGTACTGACATACCACTATAGGTACGGGCCTTTCCTACGAGTGTCAGAGTATCGCCGTCTTGATAAGTAATGGTTGGTTTCTCAATCTCCACATAGAAAGTGGGACGCTTGTATTCCTCAACCAGGAAAGAGACGCTTTCCCCGGATCCTGCCGTCACTTTGTAGGTGCCGTTCAATCCTTTCTCAGGCAGTTGAAAGTCGGTGTGGGCTGTACCATAAGAGTCGGTTTCAACCATACGTTTCTCTATAGTTTTACCTTGTGCATTGACGAGAGTCAGTTCGATAATCCTGCCACTGGCAACGGTGGTCTTTATGCCACTGGTGTTGTTCACGCTGATAGCCGCCACATGCACCTTCTGCCCCGGACGGTAGATGGCCCTGTCGGTGAAAAGGTTGACAAACTGTTCGTCGTCTACCTTCCCCCAATATCTGAATGTGTTCTTGAACTCCTGTTCACGGTAGCCCCAATCGTCGTCGGTGTAAGCGAAGTAGACTCCCTTGTTGGCTCGACCGTCGACAACGGTCTCGGCATTTGAATCGCAGTTCACGGTAACAAACTTTGCGTTTTTAGCGCCATATTTGTCCCTTAGGTCAATGTGGGCGTTAGCCATAGGCTGGCCCGTCGTAGAGTTAAGTACCGCCAGTCGAGCCCCATTGTTGGGCAGTGGTTGCATGAGCAAGGCAATGTCGGTTACATGCAGGTAGTTGTGAATGGTGTCAAGTCGGTGGTTGTCGGTGATGTAATCGATGAAATAGACGCCGGCCGGCATTCCCTCAATCCACAGAGAGTCACTGAATATCTCGTAGGTTGGACGTTGCTCATAATGTTTGTCGAGCAATACCTTATGTGAGCCTTTTACAGCATATTTCTCAAGCATATTCCAATAGGTCTTTCCGAAGAGCGAATACTGTGTCTCTTTGCCTATGTTCACTCGGGTAATCTCCACCTTGAGATGGCTGATACCTTTCATCTGAGGCATTCTCACGAATTTTGGCTTTCCGGGCAGCACATACTCATAGCCCTGCACCACCTCCAGTAAGGGCCGCTCCAGTTCGTCGAGGGCATTTCTCAGGATGTCAATGCGACTGTAGTTTCCCCAGCGACTGATGGCCTGTTGCAGAAACTCGTATTTCTGCTGGTCACTGACTTCGTAGGCATGGTCCATGATTCTCCATTTGCAGATAGCCACCTCACCACATTCTGGCAGGTCGCCATATTGTGTCATCAGTGAGTCGAGCTGGCTGATGATAGGTATGCCCCCATACTTCCTATAATAATTGTAATGGACCTCTCGATTGAAGGTCTCCAGGGTAGCCATTAAGGCTGCCTTACGGCGCTTGGGTTGCTGGTTGTAGCAGTCGCGCATCACCTGAGGTCGTTTCGCCTCTAGGGCAATAGTACTCAGTAGATCGTGGTCGTAGATATTGCCATCGTTTCCCATTACCACCAGTGGCTGATACTTTGATGATTTCGTCTTGCTGAGTAACATCGGGTCGGCCAGCGCAATATCGAAGTAATATGAAGCCTTCTTTTCCGACAAACTGCTCGCCTCGGGACTGCTGTTGATGACCTTTCCTACCACAGCATGGTAAACGGCTCTTAGCAGTTTGTCCTTTTGTGCCTCGGCCTTCTCGACCAAGCGGAAGAAAGCAGGTTCCAACGAGTCGGGCGAGATGGCATTCTTCGCCTGAATGGTCATCAGTTCCGCACGCATCAGATGGCCGTATGCTTTTTCTTTGCTGGCTTTCTTGATGATCTTATCCAGATATTCTATCTCAGTCTTCGGCTTGTCAGCATGCCGGGCATCCTCCACATCTATCCACATCTGTTGGAGGCTTTGCGCTGTCACCACACAAGGTGTCAGCATCAGCCACATGATAAGTGCCATCGTCAGCATGAGGGACCGTCGGTTGGCAATTGCAGGTTGAGTTTTCAGCATATTCGTATCATTTATAGGTTTCGTTGGGCAAATATAAGGAATAAAACTGAAACTTCAAAATAATTATGTTTTTTTGATATGTCGCCACTCATCTGCTCTATCTCTATTCCTTGACTTCAATCCTTACCCCCTGCTCTGTTTTCCCTGCTCCTACGGTCCTATCTGCCAAAGTTTTCAAAAAACGGGATAAAGATTTGTTTGGCTCGTAGAATATTTGTATCTTTGCCAATTGAATTGAAGCTTTGACACAAAACCATGTTTAATACAACCATATGAAACAAAGATTTTATTTCCTGCTGTCCTTCCTGATGATGCTTACCATCAGCAGTTGGGCTAAAGACTACAAGTACACCACTGTACCGGGCGATATGATGAAGACCCGCATCTACACACTCGACAACGGACTGAAGGTTTATTTGTCGGTGAACAACGAGAAACCCCGCATTCAGACTTATATAGCTGTGCGCACTGGTTCGCGCAACGACCCGGCCGAGACAACAGGTCTGGCCCATTATCTAGAGCATCTGATGTTCAAGGGCACCAAGCTGTTCGGTACCACCGACCCGGCTGCTGAGAAGCCTTATCTTGACGATATCACACGCCGCTACGAGGAGTATCGCAAACTGACCGACCCCGAGGCACGCCGTCAGGCCTACCACGAGATTGACAGCGTGAGTCAGCTGGCCGCCCGCTATAACATTCCCAACGAATACGATAAGCTCATGGCCACCATCGGCTCGGAAGGTTCGAATGCCTATACCTCTAACGATGTGACTTGTTATGTGGAGGATATCCCTGCCAACGAGGTGGAAAACTGGGCGAAGATCCAGGCCGACCGCTTCCAGAATATGGTGGTTCGTGGATTCCATACCGAACTGGAGGCTGTCTACGAGGAGTACAATATCGGTCTGACCAGCGATGCCAATAAGCTTTGGGAGGCCCTCAATGCTAAGATGTTCCCCACCCATCCTTACGGAACACAAACCACCATCGGCACACAGGAACACCTGAAGAATCCGTCGATTGTCAATATCATGAACTACTACCACCGCTACTATTGTCCTAACAATGTGGCCATCTGTATGGCTGGCGACTTCGATTGCGACAAGGTGGTGGCTACCATCGATCGCTATTTCGGCATGTGGAAGCCCAATGCCACACTCTCAAGGCCTGAATACGGCCCTCAGCCCGAGTTGACTGCACCTGTCGACACCACAATCATCGGTCCGGAAGCCGAGCGCGTGATGTTGGGATGGCGCTTCAAAGCTGCCGCCGACTTGCAGAGCGACACACTCGATGTGATCGGTGACCTGCTATCCAACGGAAAGGCGGGACTCATAGACCTTGACATCAATCAGAAGATGCTGATGCTGGGAGCCGACTGCGGTTCGGAGCATCTGACCGATTACAGCCAGTTCATCATGCTGGGCGTACCCAAAGAGGGACAGACACTCAATGAAGTACGCCAACTCCTCTTGGACGAGATAGAGAAACTGAAGCGGGGCGAGTTCGCCGACAACTTGCTGCCCAGCGTCATCAACAATATGAAACTGCGCGAGATGCAGGGACTCGATATCAACAAGAACCGGGCCGACAAGTTTGTTGATGCATTCATCAATGGACAGCGTTGGGAGGATGTCGTGGGCAGACTCGATCGTATCTCAAACATGACCAAACAGCAGATTGTCGACTTTGCCAACCGCTATTTCAAAGACAACTATGTATGTGTTTACAAGCGCCAAGGTGAGGACAAGACCCAGAAGAAAATCGACAAGCCTTCCATTACCCCCATTCCTTCTAATCGCGATTATGTCAGTCAGTTTGTGAAGGACATCCAGAATGCAAAGGTGGAGCCCATTCAGCCTCGCTTCGTCGACTTCAGCCGCGACATGACTATCACCAAGACCAAGAAGGGACTTCCCCTGCTCTATAAACAGAATACCAGCAACGGACTGTTCAATCTGTTGTTCCGCTATGAGTTTGGCTGTCAGGCAGATAACCGCTATGTGGTGGCTGCCGACTATGCCGACTACATTGGCACCGACAAGATGACTGCCGCTGAACTGAAACAGAGATTCTACGAACTCGCTTGTAGGTATAATATTGGTGTGGACGACGACAATATTACCATCTCGCTGTTCGGCCTGAACGAGAAGATGCCCGAGGCCCTGGCCCTGCTCGAAGACTTCCTGAAAAACGCCAAGGCCGACAATGATGCTTACGGCCAGTATGTCGCCCTGACACAGAAAGCCCGCCAGGACGCCAAAAAGAACCAGCGCAACTGCTTCTCTGCCCTCTACGACTATGGTGTGTACGGCCCCTACAACAGCACCCGCAACCAGATGAGCATCGCCGACATGAAGAAGGCCGACCCGCAGCAATTGCTCAATCTGCTGAAGAATCTCAGTCAGTACGAGCATACCGTGTTGTATTATGGTGCTGACGACCAGAAGACACTCTCCAATATGCTCGGAAAACTGCACAAGACGCAAAAGAAACTGGTTGCCGTTCCTCAGAACAAGCCTTATATCAAGCAGGAAGCCGCTAAGAACGAGGTATGGATTGCTCCATATGAGGCCAAGAACATCTATATGCGCATGTATCACAACGAAAACCGCGACTGGAATCCTGATGAGGCCGCCGTACAGGCACTTTTCAACGAGTACTTCGGTGGAGGCATGAACACCATCGTGTTCCAGGAACTGCGTGAGGCACGCGGACTGGCCTATAACGCCTCGGCCTTCTACTCACAGCCTACTGAAAAAGGACAGAAAGAGAGTTTCATCACGCATATCATCGCACAGAACGACAAGATGAAAGACTGCATCAGCGTCTTCCACGAGATTCTGAACCAGATGCCGCAGAGTCAGGGCGCCTTCAACATTGCCAAAGAGAGTCTTGGCAAGCAGCTGGCCAGCCTCCGCACTACCAAGTCGGCCGTCTTCAATGCCTGGATCAGAGCTAAGAAGCTGGGACTTGACTACGACCTGAACGAGAAGATCTACAAGGCACTGCCCGCCATGCAACTGAAAGATATCGTTGACTTCGAGAAAGCTAACATGGCCAACAAGGCCTATCGCTACATCATCCTGGGCGATGAGAAGGAACTTGACATGAAGACCCTCGAGAAGATTGGTCCTATCAAGCGTCTTACCATCGACGAGATTTTCGGCGAATAAGGGCGCCATGCAACTCATCATTAATAGCAATTCATAATACCAAATAACAATCATTTCAATAAAACAAACATTATGGCAACACCAGAGTTTAAGTATGCCCCCATGTTCCAGTTGGGCAAAGACGACACCGAGTATCGTCTGCTCACCAAGGAAGGGGTCACAATCAGCGAATTTGAAGGTAAAGAAATCGTGAAGGTTAGTCCTGAGGCACTCACACTGCTGGCCCAGGAGGCTTTCCACGATGTAGAGTTCATGCTTCGCCGCTCGCACAACGAGCAGGTGGCTCAGATTCTCACTGACCCCGAGGCCAGCGAGAACGACAAGTATGTGGCATTGCAGTTCCTGCGCAACGCCGAGACTGCCTGCAAGGGCATCCTGCCTTTCTGCCAGGACACCGGTACCGCTATCATCCATGGTGAGAAAGGTCAGCAGATTTGGACAGGCTTTGAGGATGAGGAAGCGCTCTCTCTGGGTGTCTACAACACCTTTACGCAAGACAACCTGCGCTACTCGCAGAATGCGCCCCTCACCATGTATGAAGAGGTGAACACCCGTTGCAACCTCCCCGCTCAGATTGATATCGAGGCTACCGAGGGTGCTGAGTATCGTTTCGTGATGGTTGCCAAGGGCGGCGGCTCGGCCAACAAGACCTACTTCTATCCCATGACCAAGGCCACCATCCAGAACGAGGGCACGCTCATCCCGTTCCTCGTTGAGAAGATGAAGAGCCTCGGCACAGCTGCTTGTCCTCCTTATCACATCGCATTTGTTATTGGCGGCACATCGGCAGAGAAGAACCTGCTCACCGTGAAGCTTGCCTCTATCAAGTACTACGACAACCTGCCTACCACCGGCGATGAGACAGGACGTGCCTTCCGCGACATCGACCTGGAGAAGAAACTCTTGCTCGAGGCCCACAAGATTGGTCTCGGTGCACAGTTTGGTGGTAAGTACATGGCTCACGACATCCGTGTCATCCGCTTGCCGCGCCATGGTGCCAGCTGTCCTATCGGTATGGGTGTCAGCTGCTCGGCCGACCGTAACATCAAGGCCAAGATCAACCGCGATGGTGTTTGGCTCGAGAAGATGGACAACAACCCCAGCGAACTGATTCCTGCCGAGTATGCCAAGGCTGGTGAGGGACAGAACCAGATTGTCATCGACCTGAACCAGGGCATCGATGCCGTTCGTGCCGAACTGACCAAGTATCCCGTCTCTACCCGCGTCAACCTGAAGGGCACCATCATCGTGGCCCGCGACATCGCCCACGCCAAACTGAAGGCACGTCTCGATGCTGGCGAGGATTTGCCGCAGTATTTCAAGGATTATCCCGTGCTCTATGCCGGACCTGCTAAGACTCCAGAAGGCTATCCTTGCGGTTCGATGGGACCCACCACAGCCAACCGTATGGACCCGTATGTTGACGAGTTCCAGGATCATGGAGGCTCTCTCGTAATGATAGCCAAGGGTAACCGCTCACAGGTAGTCACCGACGCCTGCCAGAAGCATGGCGGTTTCTATCTGGGCAGCATCGGCGGTGTGGCCGCAGTGCTTAGCCAGTCGAGCATCAAGAGCATCGAGTGCGTAGAGTATCCCGAGCTTGGCATGGAGGCCATCTGGAAGATTGAGGTAGAAGACTTCCCCGCCTTCATCCTCGTCGACGACAAGGGCAACGACTTCTTCAAGACGCTTAAGCCCTGGCCGGCAACATGCTAGTCTCTGCTTATTATTAGGTATACAATCAAGGTCTGGGTGTCAAAACATCCAGACCTTCGTTTATGAATATAAGATACCAGCCAATTGGTATTTGAGTCATTTCTAATGGCAATTTTCACGTTAACTTGAAACCTGCAGCTCTGCTGCCCTCATTCGTCACTAAACCTTGCTATCGCCTGACGGATAATGGCTTATGCTTGGTGACACTAGTCTTTCTGCCGTCACGATGCCTTCACACGCACTTTTGTAATCGATGCCTGATTACCCTCTAACTAGTTAATCAATTAAGGTCTAATCAGGCATTAATTAGAACGTAACTAGGCATCAATTAGAGCATAATCAGGCATTAATTAGAGCATAATCAGGCATTAATTGCAATTTCCAAAAAGTTGCACACAGAAAAAGAGCCGTCACCCCGCAAATTGTACATGAAATCAAACTTGTACCTCCGATTTTCCTTTGCGTCCGTAGAAGCCATGTTTTGCGCTCGTAGAAGCCATGTTTTTGCGCTCGTAGAAACCATGTTAACGCCAGTTAAAACCATGTTTACGCCAATAGAAGGCTTGTTTACGCCCGAAGAAGGCATGTTTATGCCCCGTAAAAGGCATGTTTACGCACCTGTCAGTGTAAGGGAAGGAAAATTGGAATTTGTGACACGTGGCTTTGTGACATTAAGGGGGTTCCATAGTGCAGATGAGGGCTCTGGAGGGAAAATAGCCGGTATTATATGTTAATAAATATATAATAATATAAATAATATATAATATTATTACTATTTTATGAGTATCTTTTAGAGCCCAACTAAACCCCGAAGATAGTCGGAAGGTGCTTAATGTCACAAAGTCAAATGTCACAAAGTCGCAAATCGAAAAAATTAATGAAATCAAACCGTCCCAGTGACCTCAGTTTTTTTGATATTCGATCCTATTGGAGTATTATGGATCTAGCAAACTTTAGAAGTCTGCGTTTGAATATTAAATATTAGTCTGAATAGTTATAAAGAGTACCACTTTTATAAAAATGTTTGTCTTTTGTTAAAAATCAAACATTTCGACAAAAAATAGAGATAAAATCAGTACTTTTGATATAAATTCAATTTTATTACTAATTAGAGGTTTATGAATGGAATTTATTGGAAGAGCGTGAAACAACGAATAGAGAAATTCTTTGAGACGGTGCACGACTGCATACTTATCTTCACCGACTGGTTGGGATGACTTCACGGAGTGATAATTACATATTGCTGGCTTGTGACAAGATTGTGTTTTTATGATGATTAGTCCTTTCCTATTTTTAGATGTTTCAAAAGTCTTGGTCAAACGTATAATTATTTATAATATTATTTAATATATACAATATTAGTTGGTGGTGTAATGTAAAATATGTATTGTTGTGCTTGATTATATTTAAACCGAAAAATAGATCAAAAAATGAAAAGTCGAAACTCCAATTTGCTGAACGTCATAAAATTTTACCTATTTTATGTTTCAATAGTTCTAATAGCTACCCCTCTTGGCGTGTATCTGATTTCTTTTTTGTCGGAAAATTATTTATTCGGAAGGAGTGTTTCTTTTGAGCTAATTTTAAAAAACAGTGTCCTTGACGACGCCATTCTTATATTGGGAAACCTGCTCATAATATTACTATTCATTAAAAAGGGATATACCAATATCAACAAATCTTGCTGTAGGACGGCTATGGCATCTTTTGACAAAGGGTTGTTTTTATGGATATTGATATTGGAACTTTCGGCTATACTTCCGATTAACCTTTTCGTTGCTATCCTTGATTTCGGCGACTATGCCACTGCCACTTCTGATAGTGCGCTAAGCGTAGCTTCGATTGTCGGTATATGCTTGCTGGCGCCGTTTGCCGAAGAACTGGTTATGCGTGGTGGTGTCGAGGAATATCTTCTCCGTTGGAAGCCCAACGCAGCTCTCGCAATAGTGTTGTCATCGTTGCTTTTTGGTGTGCTGCACTTTTATCCCAGTCTGATAGTCATAGCCTTTCTCAATGGTTTGTTGTATGGTTGGGTGTACTATCGGAGCCGTAATGTCGTGGCATGTTTCTTAATGCATATGGTCAACAATACAGCTTCATGTCTTGCTGACTGGCTGAGGCCTGACGACAGCACCAGTCTTGACATTTTGTTTCAGACTCGCGTTATAATCATTACATTGTTCTGCATCGTGTTTATGATTGCTTCGTTGGTGAACATAAAAAAGAAAACTTTGCAGAAGGCATAGGAAAGTCGTGCCGCATTAAAAAACGGTTGTTCCTCCTATTTTCTGACACACAACTTGCATTATTCTGAATTCGTCGAACTCACTTTATAATAACAATAGAATCTTTAAAAAATAACCATATGATTAGTTATTAAGTTATTCATTTATTGATACTTTTGCAAATATAGAAAAAAATAAAATGGAATCAAATTGGATGTTTTTTAATAATAATTGTAATATCGGGAACATCGCCAGAGTGGCTCAGGTATCGGTTCTATTTCTCATTTTCCTTCCTGATAATTTGGCTGGATAAAGAATAATGTATACTTTTGCAAACAGTGGAAAATGGAGGGAGTGACTCGTCGAATCTCTCTCTTTTTGATGAATTAAAAATAGAACAAAATGAAGAACTACAGATTTCTCATGACAATGTTTGCTCTGGCAGCACTTATCCTGACCAGTTGCAACAAAAAGCAAGCAGCAACCGTCTCTTCGGCAGATGCCGACTCAACAACTGTTGTTGCACCTACAGAAAAGTCTCAGACCGATAAGCTTACTACCAAGAAGATTGCCAAAAGCCTGAAGAATGATGCAGGCGAGTTTGACCTGACCATCGATTTCCCCGAAGGTGGTAACGCCACGCTTGTCAATGCCATTCGCGAATACATCAGCGAGTCGCTTGGCTCTACCTACGGCGGAGGTGAGGAGGACACGAAACAAGGTTCCTACAGTGGCGACCTCGCCGACGGTGACAAGATGGCCGACTACTATTTCAATCTGAAGGTGAAGGAGTTCCAGGCCATGTACAACGAGATGAAGCAAGACGGTATGCCCGAGATTCCCGAACTGGCCTCAAGCACCAAGATTACTAAAGACTATGAGACCGACCGCGTAGTCACCTACCTCTTCAATAGTTACGAGAATGGTGGCGGAGCACATGGTGGAGCTGTAGGATCGGGCATGACCTTCCGCAAGAGCGACGGTCGTCGCGTCGCCTGGGATATGTTCAGCAGTGGAAAGATGCAGACCGTACTTCGTGACGGGCTGAAAGAGTATTTCGAGGTGAAGACCGACGAAGAACTGGCGTCCAACCTCACCCTCACCGAGACCTACCTGCTGCCCATGCCTGTCACACCACCCATCTTCGGCAAAGATGGCATCATCGTCACCTACCAGCAATACGAGATTGCTCCCTATGCTGCCGGCATGCCCTCGTTCGTCATTCCCTACAACAAAGCGAAAGCCATGATGAACAACACCGGAAAGCAACTTATCAATTGATAATTGACAATTGATAATTGATCATTAGAAAATGAAGACATCATGAGGAAAGTATTGTTTTGGATCCTTGTGGCGGTGGCGGCATTAGCTGTAGCCATTGCCATTGACCGCTGCCAGGGTAGCCGTCTGCAGGCGGCTGTAGACCACTTCGTGCGCTGGGCCGAGGATGTAACCGATACGCTGATGAAGCCTTACTTCTATCCCGAGCTCGACAAGCATGTGCTCTTTCCGCAAGGCTATACCGCTGAGAAAAGCGGCCATACGCGCGGTTCGACTGTCGACCTGACACTCTTCGACATGGCGACAGAGAAAGAACTCGACATGGGCGGCACGTTCGACTTCTTCGGGCAGCAGTCGCATCCCGACTTTGGTGGTAACCCTGCTACCCAACAGTATGTGCCCACAGAGGGCATCACCGCCGAGCAGTTTGCCAACCGCATGACGCTCCGACAAGCCATGATGCGCCACGGCTTCAAGCCCCTCGACGAGGAGTGGTGGCACTTCACGCTGCGCAACGAGCCTTTCCCCGACACCTACTTCACCTTCCCGGTTAAAAATTGAGGAGGAAGCCCCCTCCGGCTCCCCCGAAGGGGAGAGTGCATGCTCTTTGAGGATTGAAGATTGAGGATTGAAGATTGAGGATTGAGGATTGAAGATTGAGGATTGAGAATTTGCCAAAGTTCGAACAATTCGTGGCACCGAAGGTGCTTCGCGCTATGTTTTAGAAGCAAAGAACATTCGAACAATTCGAACAATTCGTGGTTGAAAAAATCTCAATCCTCAATTCGCTATGGTCCGTCAGGCTAATTATCAATTATCAATTGTCAATTATCAATTATAGTCTGACTCCCAGGGTGATGCTGGTGCAGCTGTTGTGAACACGGTCCTCACGGCTGTGGCGAGGTACCTTGCTCAGTCCAATCATATAGCGCACATCCAGTACCACATTCTTATATTCATACGACACGCCCAGGGGAATGGCCCATTCCATTTTGTGGAAGCTGCCCTTCACGCCAGTGTTGACGTCCTTATCGATGCGCTGCGGGTTCACCATGTCCTCCGATGTTGGCTCGGGAGCCCCAACGCCCTGATACATACCGACCTGTTCGGGGTGAGACAGTCCTCCGCTGATACCTATCTCAGGTTGATCGCCGATGAAACCCCATGTCTTCCCCTTTATTCTGGCTGCCATCAAGTTACTATATTGAATACCGCCCTTCACCGTCAGTCCCTTCCATACGTGGAAGTTCATCATCAGCGGGAAGCTCAGGTAGCGAAGTTCATATTTGTTGACGTGTTCGTTTGTGCTCAGCGTTTCTATTTTTGTTCCGTCGCTTTTCGTCATACCGAAACGGAAGGTCATCGTCTCGTCCGTCTTGCATCCCTTCACTGAATAGAATGCACCGATGGACACACCGAACAACGATGTCGGACGATACTCCACCTCGGCACCGCCGATGAATCCTACTGTGGTTTTCATGCAGTCGGGCGCGTCGCTGCCCTGCAGGTCAGAGAGGTTGATGCCCACTTGCGGTGTAACAGTCCATTTCTTTTGTGCGTTGGCTGCTAATGCCATCAGCATGAGAGCGGCCATGATAAATCCTTTTTTCATTCGTTTTTCTTTTTTATTGGTTTGTAAGTGGCAGCAAAGGTAAAGAAATATTTCTTTTGCGGCAAAGAATCTGAGAAGAAAAAGAAACCGATACGATCAAACACACGGTCCAGTATCAATTCTGCACCGTTGATAAGGATGTTGTCAATGTTGGCTACAACACGTTCCGTCATCTCTACCTCATATTCGAGAATCCTGCGCTCCTCGCCATACAGGTCAAGTTCCGGCTGCATCGCCAACTTGCGGCGGCGTATCCACTCCAGACCTTTCTGGCGGAAAGATTCTATCTTCGATTCTTCCTTGGGCACACCTACCGTATGCAACTCCTTATACCGACCAGATGACTTGTCAACGACAACAACGCTTATACTACCAGATCTGTTCTTCTTCGATCTAACATGCATAGGGCTATGATTATGTTAAAATTACTTTTGCGCCTCCCTGAATTGGGCGGCGCAAAGTTACAAATAATTATGTGAGAGAGAGTTATGATTTTGATAAAAAATGAGTGACGAAGTCAGGAGCATTTCTTAGGAGTGAACTTTTAAGTTTTTTTTATGATTTTAATTCCAATGTTCCTTGTTTGTAATCTGATTTATTATTACTTTTGCATAGATTTTCCAATATCATTGAAGTATCGGGAGTAGTGCTGACATGGCATAAAAAGGCGCGATGATGCAGTGACAGAAAATGTATTTTGCCGTCTGTTCTTCTCGAAAAGGATGTCTTTGTGTTTCCTTTGCACAAGTTTCAGAGCAATACCAGTCACGAAAACAGCCAGTACTTGTGGCAAGTACACCGAGTACCAAAGACAAGCATACCGAGTACCAAAGGCAAGTACTGCCGGCAGGAAAGGCTTTTATCGCAAAAAAGGCAACCTTGTACGACAGCTGGGTCCCTGATTTTCATGTTTTAGGGCATATTTACACTTCAGAACTGTAGACAATATAATATTAATGTACGCGCATGAAGAAAGTCTTATTTACAATTCTTTTATGTATTACTTGCACACACGCACTGTGGGCATGGGAGGGCAAAGGAACAGCAAACGACCCGTGGCTCATTCAGAATCTGGACGATTGGATTACATTTTGTGAGCAATGTAAGACGCATGCCTATTTCCTTCCCATGCCCGTCACGCCTCCTCTCTTCGGCAAAGATGGCATCATCGTCACCTATCAGCAGTATGAGATAGCAGCCTATGCCGCAGGCATGCCTTCATTTGTCATTCCCTACAACAAAGCAAAGGGCCTGCTTAATCAAACGGGCAAGGCGCTGCTCTAAGTGATAAGTTATTCAAGCTGAAAACTGAGAGGTGAGCACTTTTCTAACGGAGAACTGAGAGCGGAGAACTGAGAGGTATGATTACCTTTGATAACGGCCACAAGCGCAAGGCTATTGTCTAAACTCCTAAAAGGAAGACTAATGTCCAAACTCCTAAACTCCCTTTTATAGTTTCAAGTTAAAGGTTCAAGAGGCAGAGTATTGTCTACACTTCTACACTCCTAATAACTTTTCACTTCTCACTTTTAAAAACCTCCTAACTTTTAAAAATGCCCCATCTCGTTCCTATCGCCTATTTCCATTCGCCGCTCACCAGTAAGTTCGGCATTCCCCGTCAGAGTGGGCTCGTTGATGAGCTGCGCGGCAGTATTGTGTTTGAGAAACCGTACAATCATCCCGATGCGCTGCGTGGGATAGAGAATTTCGACTATCTTTGGCTAATCTGGGGATTCTCAGAGAACCCTGTGAATGAACAGCAGCCCCCACTCACAGTCCGTCCGCCGCGGCTAGGCGGTAACAAACGTTTGGGTGTCTTTGCTACCCGCTCACCGTTCCGTCCCAACGGACTAGGATTATCGTGTGTGCGTATTGCCCGGGTGGAACAGGGCGTTATCCACGTTCTGGGTGCCGACCTTATGAATGGGACGCCCATCTACGATGTGAAGCCCTATATCCCCTATGCCGATGCCCACCCTGATGCCCGTGGCGGTTTCACCGACCAGACAGAGTGGAAAGCGCTGGAAGTGGATTTCCCTGAGGTGTGGCGCAAGGGTTTCACCCCCGACCAACAGACCGCCCTCATGAAGATTCTTTCGTTGGATCCCCGTCCGCACTATCATGCCGACGTCCAACGTGTCTACGGCATGCCCTTTGCCGGCCGTGACATCAAGTTCACCGTCTCTGATGGCATCATCCATGTGGTAGGAGTTTCGAGTTGAGAGTTGAGAACTGAGAGTTGAGAACTGAGAGTTGAGAACTGAGAGTTGAGAGGTATGATTACCGTTTGCAATGGCTCTTAGCTAGAGCCCCAAGCCAGCAGGAAATTGTCTGGCGGTTTGAGTAAAATAGTCCGTGTAAATTTGTGTAAATCTGTGGGTAACCTCTCTCAAAAAAACATGGTTTTTATTTTGCATATTTGTTTTTATTGCTTATCTTTGCGGCCGAAAAGGAAAACATTATCATACATACTGAAAACCGATAACATTATGAAAAATGAAGAACTCATGATGAATGCCAATCCCGTAGTGGCATTCCTCCAGAAACCTCCTCAGACGTTCACCAAGGCTGATATCATCAGTTTCGTCCGGGAGAACGACATCAAGATGATCAACTTCATGTATCCCGGCGGCGACGGCAAGCTCAAAACTCTTAACTTCGTCATCACCAACCTCGCTTACCTTGACACCATCCTTACTTGCGGCGAGCGCGTCGACGGCTCCAGCCTCTTCTCATTCATTCAGGCCGGCAGTAGTGACCTCTATGTGCTGCCCCGTTTCTCCACCGCTTTTGTCGACCCCTTTGCCGAGATTCCCACGCTCACCATGCTCTGCTCCTATTTCGATAAAGACGGCAATCCCCTAGAGAGCTCG
>Ga0256407_10005104_pt1 | contig 21361 bp, 17 predicted proteins | sample RumenRJG_04DNA_FD_193489 | JGI IMG/M metagenome (GOLD analysis project Ga0256407, IMG submission 193489) | Bovine rumen microbial communities from Lethbridge, Alberta, Canada - RJG_04 | ecosystem: Host-associated > Mammals > Digestive system > Stomach > Rumen | place: Canada: Alberta... | reverse complement strand
GGTTAAAGCTCTTTCAAGATTTCCGATTGTGCCCAAAGTCATACCTCGCCAAGTGCCAAAAGGAAGCGCGTCTTTTATGCCCAAACGGCTCGCCATACCAAAATTGTTGCCGTAAGGATTGTTTGCGTCTAGCGGAATGTGAGAAGCATAAAGCGCGATGTCGTTTTTGATGAGAGATGAAATGCGCTTGTAGTGAGAACCTGTAACTCTGTCGCAAGAACCCCAGAAAATGCCGTGATGAACAAACAAAAGCCCTGCGTTAGCTTGAGCAGCTCTTTTTATGGTTTCAAGGCAAGCGTCTACAGCAAAAGCGACTTTCTTAATCTCTTTTGAAGCGGGCGCAGAGTTCTCTACTTGCACTCCGTTTAATGAAATATCTTTGTCAAAATCTTCGTTCTTCAAAAAGCTGTTAAAAAATGCGTTGAGTTCCTTGAGTGTCATTTTTGCTCCTGTGAATTATCTTCTATAGAGTTTACTTGGATTTGAGAGTGCAAGATGATGTTTTCTTCGCTTCTAGCAGCAAGCATTTTCGGGATTTTTAGAGAGCTGTCGCGTTTTCTGCCGTGGAGAAAGGCAAGAAAAGGGTCTGTTTGTTCAATACAGCCATAGCCAGCTGGATATGTTTCCACGCTAGACATATCGAAAAAGCCTGTAACTGCGTCTTTGAACATAGCAGCTGTGAGAGGCAGTGCGTCAGAGCAAGTTTTGTCGCCGATTAAGAAAAATGGCTTTTGCTCTGGGTTAAACTCGCCTGCAAGATACAAAAGCATAGTGTATGCTTTTACGATACGGGCAGTAAAGTTTGTTTTTTGCGCTTCCACGTCCAAAACATCGCTCAAATCTTCTATATTTATGACAAGGCGGCGGAAATGTGGCGTATCGGGAGCTCCTTCTATCCATTTCATATCGTTTGAAAAGAACTCTCCCGCTATTACGGTGTAGCCGTCTTCCGCGATTTTCTGCAAATAAGGGCGGTACATATCCACGCTTGCTCTTTTGTCGCCGATAAAAATCACGATTGGCTTTCCTTGCATAAAAGTGCCTGTTACAGTGTCTCCTGCGTCGGTTTTGTAAGAAATCGTGTCGAGAGAGCCTTGCTTTGGTTTGAAGATGGTAAGCACTGCGTCGGCTTTTTCTAGCTTTGATTCAACGTGAGTAAATCCTGTGGAAAATTTGCCTGCGTATTTGTAGCTTTCCACGCTTACCGCCTTTGATTCTGCATACACAGGGCGAAAATAAAAAACAATAGCCATTGTGATGATGTTTATAAGAAAGGCAAAGACCGAGAAAAAGCGAAAGACTGGGTGATAATAATCTACATAAAGATAAGCCCAAACTTTTATAGCAGCAGGGATATTCAACATAAACTGATAGAAAGCAATAAAGGCTATCCATATTTCAAAAGGCGAAAATCCCCAGATGAATATATTTACAAGCGACAACACAAAAGCAATTTGCGGTAAAGAAGCCAATGCGTCAATTCTCGCTTCTCGAATATATAAGACACGCGCCGAGGAGGCAAATAAAAGAAACAAGACGAGCAATTCACTAAGAGTACTATCACACATAGTTTTTATAGTATCGGAAATAAAGACATTCTGCAACTCATAAGTGAAACAGTCTTTGAGTAAAACAGGCTATGAGTGTTGAAATTTTACGAAAAAGAATTATAATTTTTAACTATGAACAGCGCAGCAAATTATACAGTTGATAAAAATAAAATCCGAAGAGCCATTGCGTCAGGGCTTCCTCTTATGCTCACAACATACACGCTGCCTCACGAAATGGAAATGTATATGAATGCCGTGCTAGCTGCGTTTCTTGAAGAAATTGGCAAAGCGCAGCTAAAAGAATATCTGACATATTGCCTTAGCGAGCTTGTGGGCAACGCAAAAAAGGCAAACACAAAGCGTATCTATTTCAAAGAAAAAAGCCTCGACGTGCATAACAGACGCGACTATATGGAAGGAATGAAGACTTTTAAGCAAGATACGCTAGATAATATCCATCATTATCTTGAAGAGCAAGAAAAAGCAGGGCTTTATATCCGCTTGATTTTGCAAAAGAGAAATGACAAAGTGCGTATCGAAGTTCGCAACAATTCAGCCCTTTCGTATTTTGAGTATGTGAGAATACACGACAAAATGTCTCGCGCTCAGCAATATAAATCCATAGACCAAGCTCTAAAACAGCTTTTAGACGACAGCGAAGGGGCAGGCTTAGGATTAGTTATAATGATATTGATGCTCAAAAAGCTAGGCTTTAGCGAAGAGAGCTTTCAAGTAAAAAGTGAGTGTGGCGAAACTATTTCCCGCCTTGTCCTTCCAATAAACACAGAACAAAGAGAATCTATTTCACTAATCTCAAGCGAATTTGTAAACTTGATTGAAGATTTACCGCAGTTTCCTGAGAACATTGCGGAGATAAACCGCCTTTTAGATAATCCAAACTCAAAGATGAGCGACATTGCAGAAAAAATCAGCAATGATGTTTCTATGACGGCGGATTTATTGCGTTTGGTTAACTCTGCTTCTTTTTCCAGAAGTGTGCGTTGCCGCTCCATAGGGGACGCTGTAAAGTTTGTAGGTATCCGCGGCGTAAAGAATATGCTTTATTCCATCGGGTCGATAAAAAATCTGTCTAAAGACGGAGAGAAAGAGACAGAGCGAAAAAAAGAACTCTGGACTCACGCATACAAAGCAGCTTTCTATGCTTACAACATTGCTCGCAACATAATTTCTGACGATAGAGAATGTGTTGAAGATTCTTATGTTTGCGCACTTTTGCACGATATGGGCAAAATCATTTTTGAAACAGCTCACCCTGATTTAATCGAAAAGCTCAAAACCATTCTAGCACACAAAGGAATAAGCGCAGATTTATTTGAAAAGCTCATTGCCGGAGTTGACCACGCAGAAATAGGTGCAATGATTGCTGAAAAATGGAACTTTCCAGAACAGATAATAGGAGTTATCCGCTATCACCACGAACCAGGGGAAGCTCCAGAGGATATACGCAATTTGTGTAGCGTGGTTTATATAGCAGATATGATTATCCACTATCAAAATGAAGAAATTGACTTTGAAGACATTGATTTCGACGTGCTTTCTCGCCTAAAGCTCACAGATAAAGATAATTTCATAAAATTATCAGACGCAATAAAAGAAGCATTTGACAAAAACTCTAAAATGTCGTAACTTTCTTACTTATCGCAAAAGGCAAAAAAAAGATTATCGGGTCTAACCCGATAATGACACAGTTTGTTTTGAAAAGCAGGCTGTGCCTTACAAAGCCGTCCGCGACGGTCTAGTTCCGTTCCGTATTCCTAGACGTTAAAGAAGAAAACACGAAGGAGTTTTTATGTTTTTCTCATCTTCATTCATAAAGAATGAAATCAACGATTCAAAGGCTCTTTTTAGAGCAATTCCGTCACTCACAGTTACAATTTTCTGCGTTTCTGTTGTCGTAATGAACCTTATGGCTTCAAAAGCTATTGTGTCTACTCCGTTTTTAACAGCCACTGGCGGCGTTTTAATCAGCTGGATTCCCTTTTTGTGTATGGACGTGGTAGCAAAGCATTTCGGTCCAAAAGCCGCAACAAAGCTCAATCTCATGGGACTTTTGGTAAACTTGGCTTGTGTGGCATTGTTTGAGCTTGTTAGCGTCTTGCAAATCGATACCACAGGACAAAACGCCGATTACAGCTCATTCAACTCGGTTTATCGCTGCACTTGGTTTGTCTTGGTTGCAAGCTCTGTTGCATTCGTCTTGTCGGGAGTTGCAAACAACTTTTTGAACTATGCAATCGGCACTCTTTTCAAGAAGAACCCAGACGGCAAAAGCGCATATATGACACGCTGCTACATCTCTACATTCGTCGGTCAGTTCGTTGACAACGCTATTTTTTTGGGACTCTTGTATCTTGTCTTTTTGCCTTCTGTGGCAGGGCTTCACGCTTCTAGCCTTCCTGCTGTTTTGGGGGGCGCACTTTTGGGTGGCTTTATGGAGCTTATTACAGAAGTGATTTTCTCTCCAATCGGCTACCACGTTACTTTGAAATGGAAAGAAAGAGAAGTAGGCAAAGACTACTTGCAGAAAAGAGCATAATCATTTAATCACACAGAGTTTTCAAAGGACAATCTTATGGAAAAACTAGAAGAATTATCTGCTTGCGAGCTTGGAACGGAAGTAAATGCAGGCAGAATTTCACCTACACAAATAATCCACTATTTTGCACATCGCATTGAAGAGAGAAACAACAGTATAAATGCCTTTGTTTACACCAAAATCGATGACGCACTAAAAGAAGCAAAAGCACTTGAATCAAGGCTTGCAAAAGGCGAAAACTGCGGAGAGTTTGCAGGAGTGCCTACAGCTTTAAAAGATTTTCTTCCTAGCAAAAAAGGCTGGACAAACTCGCACGGCGGTATAAAATCGCTAATCCGCATAGACGACGGCGACAGCGCATATTATTCCGCCGTGAAAAAAGCGGGAGCTATTGCGCTCGGCAAAACAAACGCGCCTGCATTTGCTTTCCGCGGAACTACAGATAATAAACTTTACGGCGCAACTTCGACCCCTTTTGACACAGCCAGAAACTCAGGAGGCTCTTCAGGAGGTTCTGCAGCAGCTGTAGCAGACGGACTTATCCCAATCGCAGAAGGAAGCGACGGCGGAGGCTCTATCCGTATTCCTTCGGCTTGGTGCGGCTGCTTTGGCTACAAGGCTTCTGTAGGCACTATACCGAGCGTATGCCGTCCAGACGCATGGGAAGCCACTCACCCATATTGCTTTAACGGAGCTATCACTAGAACGGTAGAAGACAGCGCAATCGCTTTGAACTATATGGCTCAATATAATCCGCGCGACCCTTTGAGCTTACCAAGACAGCCTATCGACTTTAGAGAAGAGATGAAAAAGGGCATAAAAGGCGCAAAGATTGCATTCACTCCAGATTTCGACGTGTTTGCAGTAGAGCCTGAAATCGCTGAAATAGTGGAAAAAGCAGCATTGAAGTTTCAAGACGCAGGCGCAAGTGTGGAAAAAGTACATTTCAACTTCAAGCACACCGCAGAAGAAATGGGGCATCTTTGGTGCAGAAGCATTTCTATCGATACTGCTATTGATTTAGAGCAATGGAAACAAGCAGGCTTTGACCTAAGAGAAGTTGCAAAAGACGAAATTCCTGCCGAGTTCTTTGAGTGGCAAGACATAGCTTTTAATTCAACTGTCATGGATTATTACAATTTCAATGTAATCCGCACTGAAATCTTAGACGCACAGCAAGATATTTTCGACAACTATGACTTTATCATCTCGCCAGTGTCCTGCTGTTTCCCTGTATTCAACTCAAACGACGGTAACACTCAAGGACCTGAGACGATTAACGGCGTAAAAATAGACCGCTTAATTGGATTTGGACAGACTTTCTTTGAAAACTTCACAGGAAATCCCGCTTCTTCAGTTCCAGCAGGATTATCTAAATCGGGTTTACCCATAGGTATGCAAATCATCGGAAAGAAGTTTTGCGACGCAGATGTTTTTAGAGCTTCACGAGCTTTTGAGCTTCTGCAGCCTTGGGACTACAAAATTCCTTTTGGCAGAAAGATATAAAACTAATTATGTAACTCTGATATTCAAATACAATCAGCCTTTATCCATAGACAGTGGATAAGCCTTATCCATTGTCTCTTTCCTCGCCTATCCACAGACAGTGGATAAGCCTATCCATTGTCTCTTTCCTCGCCTATCCACAGATAGTGGATAAGTCTTTACATTCTGCATATCAATTGCTTATAGAGCATTAGATTCCCGTGTCAAGAAATGAGAATGACAAAAAGGAAAGCATACTTTCCGTAACACTGACGATAAGTTTTGAAATTCTTTTGAAAATCAAATATAATATAAAAGATACTTTGACTGGGAGGAAACAAAATGGTTTCTATCGTGATTATCGGGCTTGGTGCGTTCGGACAAAGTCTTATAGAGCAGATGAGTGATGAAGATGTGGAAGTAACCATTATCGACAAAGACGGCTCGCTTGTGGAAAAGTACCGCGGGCAATACAGCATTATCGGAGATTGTCTCATCACAGACGCTATCAGTGGCAACCTTGCAAAGCTAATTCCTGAAGATATAGATTATGCAATCGTAGATATTAGTGGAACTATTGAAATTTCTGTTCTCATAGTAAACGAACTTAAAAAACTAAACGACAGCGAAGAGAGAAAAGATAAATTCAAAAAGATTTTCGCTGTCGCTTCAAGCCACGAACACGGGGAAATTTTGAGTGCGGTAGGAGCTACAGATGTGATTTACCCAGACGAAGAGGCCGCAGTAAGAATAACTCCAAGACTTATCTCCTCTGTGCTTTTTAACTTCACGCCGATTTCTCAAAACAGTGAAGAAGCCCTTGCAGAAATCGAGATAAAAGACGAATTCGACGGTATAAGCCAAGGCGCATTCCGCAACCGTTTCCGTCTAAATGCCGTTGCATACAGAAAAAATGAAGTGGATTTCTCGTTGATTAACGACGAATCTTTTGTCTTAAAGGCAAAAACTCACGTACTCGTAGTAGGAACATCTAGCGACATAACTGCTTATGCCGTAGAAAAACAGGCGGTGGCTGAAAAGAAAAGCAACAACAAAACGCCAGCTTTCTTTAACAAACTCACCGCCTTTTTCGCAAAGAAATAAGTCTTATTTTATCTTTGCTTTACTGTCTGTAGCTTTCAGCTGCTCCAAGGAACGAAGACGGAGGTTCTTTGCCTTCTTTGAACAGCACAAGTTTTTCAAGCACAAGTGTTGGGCAGTAAGCATAGAAGCGAAGCGTGTTCTCGCCTTTTTTGAGCGATACGGTTGTGCGTCGCTTTCGGATATTCTCTTCTGCGCCCTGAATCCACTCATCGCTAAAATACGTTACGAAAGTGTCTTTGTTCACAACGTTCTTCACGACAGTTTCGCCGCCGTTCACGCTATAAGCATATTCCATAACGTTGTCGATGAGAAGCGGGTTCGTTGGCGAAAAGAAGAATTCTGCTGTGTAATCTCCGTCACTCTCGGCAAAGAAAGTGTATTCAAGATAAGGCACATCTTTGCTCTCTTTTGAAAAAGGCGCGTGGAAGGTTGGCAAAACTTTCATTGCAGAAGCCGTGCGTCCGTAGCCGTCAAGATGTGAGAAGCCAAAGCCCTCAGCGTCGTGCTTTTCGGAATACTTGTCGGCGTGAATTGAGATGTAGCCGTTTGTTTCAAAGTATGTGTTTGGCTTTGTGGCTTTTGGCAAGTTTTGAGCGTTCTGTGCGCTAAAGATAAGGCGCATATGGCTTTGCTGGCTTTCCAAAATTGCGTCAATTTTCACAATGCCCTCTCCCTTTCCGCCAGCAGTTGCAAGTTTTTCGCGGTCAATTGTCACGGTGAGCGTGTCGTGTCTGTGAAGCGCAACGCCTTTTTCGTGCGACAAGATGAGCCACGGAACATTGCTTTCGGCAGTGTACGGGATTTCCATCTCGTTCGATGGAGCAAGGTCAATAGCAATGCTCTTTTCATTCGGGTTCAAGAACGTGTCAATCCGCATCTCTTTTTCGCTGTAATCTGTGCCGACGAGATATTCTGCGCGGTCGACTGGGTTTACAACAAGGCGGGGCTTCTTTGACGGATAGATGTTCATCAAAATTGGCTTCTTGTCGTCCTCATCGTTCCAGTGGTCAAAGCCGATATGCTCCGAAAGCCCGAAGCCGTAGAACTTGCCGCCGTCAACGCTGTGATACGCGTCCGTGAGATTTTCGTCGAACTTGAGATAATCATCGACTTTCTTTGCCCAATCATTTGCTTCAACGCGGTTCTGCTTTGCGTAAAGGTGATTTTTCTGAGAGGCAATCCAGAGCCGATACACGTTCGCCGCGCCTGCCGCTGAATAGTAAACGAGCTCATAGAATGCGCCTTCAATCTCTTTCGGGCAGTGGCTCAAAAGATACTGCGCTGTTTCAACGATTTCCTGAGCCTTTGAGTAAAGCTCATCAGCCTCCCCAAAATGGCGCGGGTCGTAAGTCTTGCCGTTCATCACTTCGATTTTGCAGCGGTTGACGATGAAGGTGTAATCTTGCACCATCTGCTCCATCTTTTGCATATCGCTGTCAACAAAGTATGAGCTGAACTGCTTGTAAAGCCAGTCGTGAGTCCATTTTTGCGTGTTGCACTTTTCTGGAGAGCCGTATTTTTCATAATCATACGCCATATCCATAAAGTAGTTGAGCGGGAACTCCAAAAGCCCCATGTCGCCCATATTGACAATCCACACCTCGCGAATTCCCCACTCATAAGCCGCAGTGAGCTGCTCCCACGCTTTTGGCAAATAGTTTTCGTTTGTCCACTCGTAGCAATGAGGACCGCCGTGGAAATCAAAGTGATAATAAAGACCAAGACCGCCCTTGTGATTTCGCATTGACTTGTCTGGAAGAGCACGAAGAACGCCATAATTGTCGTCGGTCATCATGATGGTAACGCCGTCGAGTAAATCTGTGTCTTTCAAGCCTTGCGTGTCTTTGTTGCCAAAATAGAACTTGTCGACTTCACTGAACATAACAAGCAAGCGCGGGATTTCGTTGAGATTTGGATTAACCTCTTCTTTCATCAGCTTGTACTGCGTGTTCAAAACGTCTTTGAGCAAATCAATGTTGTCTTTGAGCGTAGCTTCTCGCCCAAGAATAGCCGTGTCCGCTTCTCCTCGCATACCGACAGTGTAGATGTTCTCAAAATTGCGATTTCGCCTAAGACCGTCGCGCCAAAAGCGAGTAATTCCCTCGCGGCAGTGCTGGAAATTCCACTCGTCGCCGTATTCTTTTGTGGTGTTGCGATACTTTCGGTGCTCTTCGCCTGCGCGGCAACAAGGCTCGTGGTGGCTTGTTCCCATCACAACGCCGTATTCGTCCGCAAGCTCCGCGTTCGCCAATCCCGGCCCGTCCCAAGAGAAAACCGCAGACCACATCGCAGGCCACAAGTAATTTCCCTTCAAGCGCAAAAGCATTTCAAAAACGTGCTCGTAACATTTGGCGTTAGGACCGCCAAATTGCTTTAAGCTCCAGTTTCCGAACGCTGGCCACTCATCATTGATAAAGAAACCGCGGTATTTTACAGAAGGTTCTTTTGAAACAAAATTGTGTTCTGTTGTAAACTCAAAAAAGTCTTTTCTTGCAGGAACAACATCAGCAAAATCCACGAACGGAGAAACGCCCAAAAGCTCAGAGATATGGAAAAGTCCGTAAATCGTGCCTCTCTTATCGCTTCCTGCAACAACGATTGTGTTATCAAGCACAAAAAAGCCAAAGACTTCCCATTTGCCTTTTATATTCGAAAGGTCTATTTTACCTTCTTTTTCAAGGTTATCAATAAGAGCAGACTTTCCTACAGTACCGAAAACAACTGCGTTTTTCTTAACGTCGGAAAGAGAATAAGATTTAGTCGGCATAAAGCCGAAAACCCTCTCGATATCTTTTGCAACTTTTAAAGATATTTTCTGAACGCCAGAAAACTCATTTTCATCGCAAACAAAGCACAAATCTTTTTCTATGCCCTTTATTTTCATAACTGCACCTCCAGTTAATTCTTACTTGAAATATTCAGGGTATTTCTCTCTGATTTCTTTAACGTCTTCAGACATTCTGTTTATATGATTTTGAAACTCTTTTAGAGTCAAATCTTTGTCTTTTTTCTTTATGGCTTCAAGAATAGCCTTATGTTCCGTAACAATGCGACCTGTATTAGAAATGTGCATACGAAGAGTACGGAAACGATTGTGGTGAATATTCATAAGCTGCACAGTATAATAGCAAAGCATTCTGTCGGCTATTCTGTACATAGCTTTGTGAAAAGCATTATCGTACTCCATAAACTTTTCAAAGTTCTTCTTTTCATAATGGAACTCTAAAAGCACGATATTCTCTTCTAAACTCTCAATATCTTCCTTAGTAGCCTTTTCACAAGCAAGAACCGTTACAGCAGATTCTATAGCCTTTCTCATAAAACATGATTCTTCTACCAGATTCATATCAATAAGACTTACTAAACTACCTCTTTGCGGCAAGATTTCCACAATCTTTGTTTTTGCTAACTCTTGCAATGCGCCGTGAATTGGAGTGCGAGAAAGAGAAAGTTCATTTGCAAGCTCTTGCTCACTTAGCATACTACCAGGCTTTAACTCAAGGCTTACGATATTCTCTTTTATTACTCTAAAAGCATAATCATGAGTTGATTCATTGCTATCTTTTTCAGTTACTACCATGTTTTTTAGGATACACCAACATTTTCCAGTTGTCAACTAGTATACAAGTTATAAAAATTTTTCTTGACAAACTTAAAAACCCGTGTACAATGGTATTAAAAGAAATGGATACTAGTATACAAGTTTTGTATACTTCTTATCCTAATCGTATGGAGTTGGTATGATTCAAAGAAAATCGTTTGTCGAGTACATGAAAAGGAATTGGCAGTATTATGCTATGATGCTCATTCCAGTCATCTATTATCTTGTATTTAGGTACATTCCTATGGCTGGAAACATTATTGCATTCCGTCGATACAGAGCAGGTCATAGTATTTTTGGTGATAACTGGAGTGGCTTTAAGTATTTTAAGCAGTTCATTGCAGATCCATCTTTCTGGAGAGCTTTCAAAAACACTCTTTCGCTCAATGTTCTTTACTTGGTTTTTAGATTTCCTCTTACTTTAATTTTTGCACTTCTTTTGAATGAAATCAGAAGCTACAAAGCAAAAAAGACGGTACAGACTATTTCTTATTTGCCACACTTCATTTCTATGATTATCGTTACAGGTATGATTAGAGAGCTTGTTTCTATGAACGGACCTATTAACGCATTCTTGCGCTTCATTGGTTTGCAGCCTATTTCATTCATTTCAAGTCCAGAGTGGTTTCCTGCAATTTTTGTTATTTCAGGTGTATGGCAAAGCTTAGGTTGGGGAACAATTCTCTATCTTGCTGCAATTTCAGGCATAGACCCATCTTTGTATGAAGCTGCAGAGGTTGACGGTGCAAACCATTTTCAGAGAGTTTGGCATGTTACCATTCCTTGTATTATGCCGACTATCACAACTCTTCTTATCCTTGATATTGGAGGTCTTATTGGTTCTGGAGCAGCTTTTGAAAAAGTCTTCTTGCTTTATAACCCTATGACTTACTCAACAGCAGATATTATTTCTACATTCGTCTTCCGCTTAGGTTTAGGCTCTGGTAACTATAGCTATGCTACTGCAGTAGGTCTTTTTGAAGGACTCTTAAACTTGATTTTGCTTACATTTGCAAACAAGACTTCAAGAAAAATCTCAGGTTCTAGCTTGTGGTAATGAAAAAAGGAGAATTATTCTTATGGAATTGGTTACAACAAAAACTCAATCACTCAAAGCTTTAAGAGTAAGAGAATCTAGAAGCTACAAGATTTTTAGAGCATGCAACACACTCATTATGCTTTTTATCTGCGTTGTAATGCTTTACCCTTTCTTATACCTTGTAGCGCAATCCCTTTCTTCAGAAGAGGCTATTATGCAGGGAAAAGTTACTATTATCCCTGTGCATTTCAATATTGCAACATATGTTTCTGTGCTTAAAAAAGGAGACTTCCTTTTCAGCTACAAAAACACTCTTGTTTATACTATTATTGGAACACTAGCTTCTATGGTCTTTAGCTGCCTTATCGCTTATCCGCTTTCAAAGCAGAAGCTAAGAGGTAACAATGTAATTATGAAGATGCTCATTTTCACAATGTATTTTGGTGGTGGTCTTATCCCGAACTACATCTTGATTCAGAGATTGCACCTCGTTAATACTATTGCAGGCTTCGTCATTCCAAGCCTTTTGAGCACATACTATATCATTCTTATGAAATCTTTCTTTTCAAATATTCCTGCATCTCTTGAAGAGGCTGGACAGATTGATGGATTAAGCCCGTTCGGAAGTCTTATTCACATCGTATTACCACTTTCTATGCCAATTCTTGCTACAATGCTTTTGTTCAACGCCGTCGGTTACTGGAACAACTGGTATAATGCATTCTTGTACCTTGACAAAAAAGATATGTGGCCAGTTGCATATTATCTTCGCACAATCATCAGCGGTGCTTCAACTAGTGCAGATCCAGGAGACGTAAGCGCAGAGAAAATGCAGATTGCAGCAAACATCAAGTCTTGCTCTATGGTCTTGATGGCACTTCCGATTATCTGTATTTACCCAACAATTCAGAAATATTACGTACAGGGTATGATGCTCGGTGGCGTAAAGGAGTAATTTTATAGAATTTCTTACCAAGAGGAAAAATCCTCTTGGTATCAAAATATAAGTTTTTTTGGAGGACAGTATGAAAAAACTTTGGGGAGCTGCGGCTCTTTTAGCTATGACAGCCCTGTTAGCAAGTTGTGGCGGTGGCAAGGAAAAGGCAAAAGCTGTTTCTGATGAAGATATCAGCGGCAATATCGATTATCAATTTGGAGTCGATACACCCTTCCACTCAGATACACCTGTAACATATTCTATTTCTTTCAGCGATGCTTCTTGGTATCCTATGACAGATACTTGGAAGACAGAAGGTCTTTTCAAGAAAATTGAAGACATCACAAACGTTCATCTCGATGTTGTTTCTTACGACTCTGGAGATTATCCGCAGAAAGTAAACCTTGCTATCAACTCAGGAGCTTCAACATACATCATTCCTAAAATCTACTCAGAAGACCAGTATGTTTCTGGCGGCGGAATTGTAGCTGTTTCTGACTACACACAATATATGCCAAATTTCACTGCATTCGCTGAAAAATATGACATGCAGAGAGATCTCGATACAATCAAGCAGAGCGACGGAAAGTTCTATCGCTTGCCAGGTATGCATCAGGCGGCTTTGCAGGACTACACAATCATGGTTCGTGATGATATCTTCGCAGCAGCAGGCTATGATGTTCGCGAACTCGAAAAAGACTGGACTTGGGAAAGCTTGCATGACGTACTCCTTGGTGTAAAAGCCTACATGGTCAAAAACGGCATGTGCAAAGAAAGCGATTATATTTGGTCTGACCTCTGGTGCGGCGAATCTGGAAAAGGCTCTGGTGGAAACCTCTTGCGCCTCATCGCTTCCTCTTACAACGTTCTTTCTGGTTGGGCTATCGACGGTTCAAACGGCGGTATCAAATACGATTGGAATAAGAATGAGTTCTACTCATCTTCAATCAGCGAAGATTATAAGAAATACATCACTGTAGCAAACAGCTTCATCAAAGACGGACTTCTCGACCCAGAAACATTTACACAGTCAGACGAAGTAGCACACAACAAGTTCTACAACGGAAAAACTGTAATTATGTCTACAAACCGCGCTCAGATGTCTTCTGACGTTGTTGGTCTTGAGAAAATCCTCGGCAAAGGCAACTGCTCTACTTACGTTACAGCATATCCTTCAGGATATACAAAAGACCTTACAGAAACAGCTCGTCTTGAATGTGGTGTTTGTATCTCAAGCAAGGCTCTTGACGAACTCGGCAAAGCTGGCTTTATCAAGATGATGAGATTCGTTGACTGGCTCTTCTATTCATCAGACGCATATTCACTCGTAAAATGGGGTCCAGAGAATGAAACTTGGCACTATGTAGACGTTGATGGAAAGAAAATCAAGCAGCTTCTCCCAGGCTTTAAGTGCAGCGGTCTTGGTATCGCAGGTGCAGAAGACGATATCGATATTCGCTTACAGTGGGGATATGCTGGTGGAAACTACTTCTATGGTCATTCAACAGCAGAATCTACAGACAACTTCACTCCAGATGTTCAGGATTTGTACGCTCGCTACGGAAAATACAAGACAGTTGCAAAGGTTGACCCGAAAGCAGCTCCAGATGAAGACCAGAGAGAGCAGCTCACACTTTGGGCAGTACCTCTCATCGACAACATCAATGCATGGACTCTCAACTTTGTAACAGGCAAAAAGGACATCAACCGCGACTGGAACGATTATGTTGCTTCTTGCAAGAGTCTCAATATTGAGAAAATTGTAGATTTGACAAATAAAATCTACAAAGAGAAGAACAGCAAATAACGTAGCCGAGAGCTGTTTTGTAAACTAGGATTTAACAAGGGGATTTATTCCCTTGTTAAATTATACAACTCAAAAAAACTGACTTACAAAGCACATTACATGTGGGGGTGAAAACAATGGAAATGACAATGAGATGGTACGGAACAGGGTTTGATTCCGTAACTTTAGAGCAAATCAGACAAGTGCCAGGCGTAAAAGGCGTAATCACAACTTTATATGATTCTGTTCCTGGCGACGCATGGGAAAAAAGTGCAATTCAAAAAATCAAAAAAGAAGTAAATGATGCAGGACTTAAAATCGCTGGAATTGAAAGCGTAAATATCCACGACGACATCAAAATCGGCGGTGGAGATAGAGATAAATATATTGAAAATTACATAAAAACACTTGAGAACCTTGGTCAAGAAGACATTCATATGGTTTGCTACAACTTTATGCCTGTGTTTGACTGGACAAGGTCAGAGCTTGCTCGTGTATGCGAAGATGGTTCAACAGTTCTTGCATACAACTCAAAGGCTGTAGACGCAATTAAGCCAGAAGAAATGTTTAGCTCAATCGACAAAGACTCAAACGGCTTTATTTTACCAGGTTGGGAACCAGAGCGAATGGCGCGCGTAAAAGAGCTCTTCTCTCTTTACAAAGACATCACAAACGAAAAGCTTTTTGACAATCTTGTCTATTTCCTCAAAGCAATTATGCCAGTTTGTGACAAATACAACATCGATATGGCAATCCACCCAGACGACCCAGCTTGGCCAGTATTTGGTCTTCCGCGCATTATCACTTGCAAAGAAAACGTGGTGCGTATGCTCAAAGCTGTAGATAATTCTCACAACGGATTGACCTTCTGCACAGGCTCTTACGGCACAAACCGCAAGAACGACCTTTGCGAGATGATTAAAGCCGCAACAGGTAGAATTCACTTTGCACACATCAGAAATCTCAAGTTCAACACAGCAATCGACGACCCTGTGCAAGATTTCCAAGAATCAGCTCACCTTTCAAGCGCAGGTTCATTCGATATGTTCAAAATCGTAAAGACTTTGTACGAAACAGGCTTTGACGGCATTATCCGCCCAGACCACGGAAGAATGATTTGGGGAGAAAAGGCAATGCCAGGTTACGGCTTGTACGACAGAGCTTTGGGAGCTGCATACTTGAACGGACTTTGGGAAGCTTGCGAAAAGACAATCGACAGAAGCAACGTAAAGATTTATCGCTAACAGTCTCAGGCTGTTTTTCAAAGGAGTACTTAATTGTCAGTTTATGAAATGCTTTTTCAGAAAAAGGAAAGTGAGTTTCGAGAACTTACAATAAAAAACGTTCCTAATATCTCAAAAGAAAGCATAATTGGCGTAAGAACTCCTTTTATGAGGCAGATTGCAAAAGAACTTTTTGGCACAAAAGAAGCTCAAGAGTTCTTAAAAGTCTTGCCGCACAAATACTTTGAAGAAAATCTGATTCACTTCTTTTTGATTTCGCTTATTAAAGACTTTGATGAGTGCATAAAAGAAGTGGAGAACTTTCTTCCGTTTGTTGATTGCTGGTGCGTTTCTGACCAATCAAGCCCAAAAGTTTTTAAGAAAAATCATCAAAAACTACTTCCGTTCATCAAAAAATGGATTGCTTCAGACCACGTTTACACAGCACGCTTTGGAATTCGGATTTTGATGAATGAGTTTTTGGAAGAAGATTTTCAAACTGAATATCTTGAGCTGGTTAGTGCAAAAAAGGGCGATGATTATTACTTAAAAATGATGATTGCTTGGTATTTTGCAACAGCATTGGCAAAACAATACGATGAAAGCGTGAAGTTTATTGAAAATAAAAAGCTCGATAAATGGACGCACAACAAAGCTATTCAAAAAGCAATAGAAAGTTTTAGAGTTAGCAATGAACACAAACAATATCTAAAGACTTTGAAAATCAAAGGAGATTAGAATATGAAACTGACAAAAGAAGGCATTAAGAATACAGCTGAGTGGGAAGCAAAAGGCTATTCACTCCCAAAATTCAACAGAGAAAAAGTTGAAGAAGCCACAAAAAAAGCTCCGTTTTGGATTCATTTTGGTGCAGGAAACATCTTCCGCGCTTTTCAGGCGAACGTTGTTCAAGAATTGCTCAACAAAGGCGTTCTTGACCGCGGGCTCGTTGTGGCAGAAGGCTACGACTACGAGATTATCGAAAAGATGTACAGCCCTCACGACAACATTGGCGCACTCGTAACGCTCAAATCTAGCGGCAACGTTGAAAAAACAGTCGTTGGCTCAATCATGGAAGCCTTAAAAGCAGACAGCTCAAACGAAAAGGATTGGGCTAGACTCTTGGAGATTTTCCGCGCGGACTCTTTGCAGATGGTAACATTCACGATTACCGAAAAAGGCTATTTGCTCAAAAACGCAGCGGGCGTTTATATGCCAGGCGTTGAAGATGATTTTGCTTCAGGTCCAGTCTTGCCAAAAAGCTACATCGGCAAAGTTGTAACACTGTTGCACGAGCGCTTTGTGAACGGCGAAAAGCCAATCGCGATGGTCAGCATGGACAACTGCTCTCACAACGGCGACAAGCTTATGGCAGCAGTTTTGGGTTTTGCTGAAGAATGGGAAAATCGTGGCGTGTGCAAAAAAGGATTTTTGGATTATGTAAAGAACCCCAAAAAAGTGTCTTTCCCGTGGACAATGATTGACAAAATCACTCCTCGCCCAGACGCAAAAATCGAAAAAATCCTTGAAGATGACGGTATTGAAGAGCTTTCCGGCGTTATCACAACAAAGAAAACTTACGTTGCACCTTTCGTCAACGCAGAAGAATGTCAGTATCTTGTTATTGAAGATTCATTCCCCAACGGTCGTCCAGAGCTTGAAAAAGCAGGCTTGTACTTCACCGACCGCGCAACAGTCGACAAAGTGGAAAAGATGAAAGTCTGCACTTGCTTGAACCCACTCCACACATTCTTGGCGGTCAGTGGCTGTCTTTTGGGCTACACTTTAATCGCAGACGAGATGAAAGACGCAGATTTATTGCGCTTGGTAAAGCGATTGGGCTATGAAGAAGGATTACCTGTTGTGGTTGACCCAAAAATCATTGCACCAAAAAACTTCATCGACGAAGTTGTAAATATCAGAATTCCAAATCCCTTTATGCCAGACACACCGCAGAGAATTGCTTGCGACACATCTCAAAAGCTTTCAATCCGCTTTGGCGAAACAATCAAGGGATATCTTTCAAGAAGCGATTTGAGCCTTTCAAATCTCAAAGTTGTTCCACTTGTCTTTGCGCTTTGGCTTCGCTATCTTATGGGCATCAACGACAATGGAGAAGCCTTTGAGCTTAGCCCAGACCCACTTCTTGACGAGTGCAAAAAGTACGTTGACGGCATTAAACTCGGCGATAGCGACATCAGCAAAGTTGAGCCACTTCTTTCACGCACAGAGATTTTTGGCGTGGATTTGGTGAAAGTTGGACTTTCTGAAACCGTAAAAGCATATTTCAAGAACCTTATTGCTTCTACAGGGGCAATAAGAGCTACGATAAACTCTATATAAACCTCTTTTGAGTCCCTTGCTTCAAACCTCTTGCAAGGGGCTCTTTTTTTTATTACATTTATTATCTAGGAGAATAAAAAATGATAAAAGAAAACGTCTATCCTGTTTTAGAATTCGATACAGATTCTGATGCAGTTGTTACTCCATATAAGTGGAATCTTGAGCCTTTTTCAACCGATAAGCTCGTAATTACATTTTTCCCAGAAGTGATGAACGAACTTAAAGAAAGCAACTCATTAGAGCTAGAAAGGCATATCAACGGAGAAAATCCTATTGACCTTTATCGCTTCAAAGACTCTCCTGATGTCTTAATTACGCTCGGTTATGTTGGTTGTCCTGCATGCGCAGGGAACTTAGAGTTTTTTGCCGCTGCTGGAGTGAAAAAAGTGATGTTTTGCGGCGGTGGTGGCGTTTTGGATAAGAACATCAAAGTCGGAGAGCTTTTGCTTGTTGAAGGTGCAATTCGCGATGAAGGCTTTTCATACCGCTACATTGAGCCGTCAAGAATTATCTACACAGATAAAAACATCACAAAAAAGATTAGCTCATATCTCACCTCTCACAGCATTCCCTACATCACGGGTATAACATGGACAACCGACGCAATGTTCCGCGAAACAAGGGCGTTAGTAGAAAAACGCAAAACCGAAGGCGCAAAAATTGTCGAAATGGAGCAAGCAGGTTGTATCGCCGTCGCTCAGTTCCGAAACTTTGATTACGGTGCGATTATCTATGGAGGAGATGACGTTAGCTCAGACGAATGGGACTCAAGAAGTTGGAACAAGCGCAAAGGGATACGCTACAACCTCGTTCAACTCTGTAAAGATTTAGTCAAAGAGATATAAGATTTTTTTTATTTCGCTCTCATAGTCGGAATCGATTAAAACACAATTTCCGCCAAATTCTGAAATGTATTTGTGATTGTCGGCTTTTTTGCCAGATACAAAACATAGGTATCGTTAAACACGATTTTGTTCCCTGCACGCAAAACAGCCGCTCGCAATCCGTCAAAAAACTGCGTTTTGTATTTTTCAGAAATCACGATGTGGTCACAATGCGTTCCACAAAAAGCAACGTATTCGTCAGCAGTCATCTCACGCTTGCCAAAAAACTCCTTTTTTTCAAAATCTTGGTAGCCGTAATTCATCGCGTTTTCATAGCAAAAAGAGCCGTGATTGTAGGGTGTTTCGGGCTTGAAATACGCATTGTAGACTTTCTGAATCTCAGAATAAAGCTCTTCGTTTGGCGTTTTATAGTCAGCTTTTGTTATCATCATCGCGAGAGTGCCGCCAGCTTTCAGCAAATCGAAAGTCTTTGAAAACGCAATCTGTTCGGGAATCCACTGAATTGTGGCAGCAGAATAAATAACATCAAACTTTTTCCCAAAATCGTGCGTGATAAAATCATCGTTGTCGATGTGAAAATTGGGATAATGCGAAAACTTTTTCGTCATCATCGCCGAAAGATTTTCTCCCAGTTCAATCGCGTTGTAATCACATTTTGTGCGCAAAATCGGCTCTGTTGCCTGCCCAGTTCCAGGTCCAATCTCAAGCACGCTCTTGGTGTCGTCGATTTTAGCAAAATCAATCAGATAATCAAACAGTTCTTGACTGTATCGCGGTCGATATCGGTCAAATGCTTCGGGAATTGTGTCGAACACGCGCCTAAACTCCATTTTTTCTCCTTAACATAAAAATTGCAAAACGCTAAAAAATCTGACCTGCAAGCTTGAGTTTTTCTTTCGACGGGAAAGACTTGTCAAACTCAGCAACATCACTATCCGCAACATAATACGCTTTCGGAGTCTGATAAACACCCGTAACGTCCTGCAAATAACCAGTTTTCAGCTCTCGGCACAAGAAAAATGAATCGTCCGCTCCTTCTGGCAAATCGTGATAGCGAATGCCAAAATTGCGAGCGTAATCAAAACCGCTGTGCTTGTAAAATTCAATGTTGCCCTCGAACAAAACCGCCCCGAAGCCCAGCTCTGCCGCTTTCTGCACAGAATAATCCAGAAACGTTTTGCCCAATCCTTTGCGCTTAAAATCGTTGGCAATGCAAATCGGTCCCATAGTAAGCACATCGATTTTCCGCCCGTCATCAGCGTTAATGCAAGTTTTGACAAAGCAGTTCTGCCCGATAATCCTTTTTTTCTCCCCGTTTTGCTCCATCACAAAATCCAGCTCTTTCACAAAAGCCGTATCTTTTCTGAGGACGTGCATCAAAAAATGCTCTGTGCAACCGGGTCTGTACACGTTCCAAAAAGAGTCACGAATCAAGTTTTCAACTTCTCGCTCATCGCTTTCTCTTTCTTGTCGAATTATAAAATCTTTCATCTTTTCAAACTCATCACATAAATCTGACACGGATTCGCCTCGTCCCAAAGCAAAGGAAAGACCTCAAATTCCTTAAAGCCCAAAGAGCGATAAAACAAATTCGTCTTGTCGTAATCTTCATAAACGCCCATTTTCACGGTTTTCACCTGCATAAACTCATAGCCTTTTGCGATAGCGATTTCTTTTGCTTTTGAAAACAAAGCCTTCCCCACACCAGAGCGATGATATTCTTTCAGCACGCCCATCACCGCAATTTCCACAGTTTGCGCTCCTGTTTGCTTTAAGCACAAAAATCCGTTCGGCGTATCGCAAGCAAAAGAGGCAATCATAATCTCGTCCGCGCTGTTTTCTATGTACTCTTCACGGCTTTCTTTTATCCCAAACCAATCAGGCAAGGCTTCCAAAATCCGCCGTGCAATTTTTGGCTTTTCCTCAGCCACATCGATTTCTTTTACAATCATTTCTTTATCCCTCGTTTTCACGCTATCACATCATAAAGAGAGCGAGCCATAAGAGTTTCAAAATACTCTTTTAGTTCAAAATTGCGCTTCCATTTTCCCTCTGGATAATAGCCATATCGAGTCTTTACATCGCTCATTCGCTTTTCCAAGTCCTTTGTTCCGTCCGCAGCGCAACACGAATCCAAAAGTTGAATCAATCGGTCGTAATCATCAAATTCAGTTTGTTCAAGCAATGACTTCAATTCATCTAGCTGAGAAGCAGTTATGTCTATTTTTCCAATATAATCATCAACGATTTTTAGATTGAAAGAATGTGTTAAAGCCACTTTTGCTGCGTCTGGAAAGCCGTTTTTCATCAAAAAATGATAGCCGTCATAAACGTGAGCAATATATGTAAAACCTTCCTGCCTTCCAATGTCGTGCAAAAGCCCGCAGATATAGGCTTTTTCTGAGTTGAGCCGCTCTTCTTTGCACTTCTCATTTACCGCAATCGCAACTTTTTCCGCCGCTTCTGCCACCGCAATGCTATGCTCTTTCCACACCCCAGGATTTTTCTTTACCCCCGCTTCCAAAAGCTCAATCGCTTTTTCTCTTTTATTCATCTTCAATATCAAAACCTGATTCGGATAACCATATTCTTCGCTTAATTCACCGTCAATAAATCCAAACTTTTTATACAATGCCCTTGGAGCTACAGCTTTCACATCTCCTTCTCTAAAAGTTGAAACCGTAATATTCTGGCTTTTATCCAATTCTGAAAGAGCTTTATTTAAAAGAGCTGTTGCTATCCCCTGTCTGCGATATTCAGAACTTACTGCAAGACAACAAATCATATTCAGCCTGCGAGAAAAAAGCAGCACACCAATAACTTCGCTTGTGTTAACAGTTTTTACACAGATTGCTTGCTTTTTGCTCATAAATTTGAGAACTGTCTGTTTA